>Ga0210022_1000121_pt1 | contig 55124 bp, 47 predicted proteins | sample CryGeymeta201520_FD_183984 | JGI IMG/M metagenome (GOLD analysis project Ga0210022, IMG submission 183984) | Groundwater microbial communities from Crystal Geyser aquifers in Utah, USA - Crystal Geyser metaG 2015-20 (SPAdes) (version 2) | ecosystem: Environmental > Aquatic > Deep subsurface >... | reverse complement strand
GTACAAGGCGAAGCCGTACCTGCTACGGTGGCTTCTTTTTTTGTTTTTTCGGCGCGCTGGCTATACTCCCGGCTGGTTTTCAGCCCAGGTTTCGGTTATTAAAGAACAGCTTCTTGCAGAAGAGTCACTCAAAGACAGAGCAATCTGATATTTCTTCCGCAAAGATAAAGAAGATACTTTCCGAGTTCGGATAATTCATCCTTCATCCTTCGTAATTCATCCTTATGCCTTCCCTGCGCCCCCTCAAAGTATTCTTCTGCCACGCCCACGCGGACCGTGACCCCGTGCGCAGACTTTACACCCGCCTGACCCAAGTCTCCAACGGACACTGTCGCGGACTCGCGGACAAAAGCGGACTCATCAACCCTCGCATGTATAATTGTCATACGCAAGCCAAAGTCCGTTTAAATCCGTGAATCCGTTATGAAGTCCGTTGACAACAAACGCCCCCTCAAAGTCTTCCTCTGCCACGCCCACGCGGACCGTGACCCCGTGCGCGGACTTTACACTCGCCTGACCAAAGACGGCGTGGACGCGTGGCTCGACAAAGCCAAACTCCTCCCAGGGCAGGATTGGGAATTGGAAATCCGCAAGGCTGTACATAAGTGGTCTGGTTTATAGTTTTGGAAAAGCAAGATGAATAAAAAATCGGATGTAATCGGAATCATTGGTTTGCTACTGACATTGTTCACTCTCGTATTTGGAGATAATGTTTATCAGCAAATAAAGGGACATACATTTTTTCAAAATTCACCTTCGCCTACTTCTGTTTTTCCAACCAATTCACAAGTTGCACCAACAGAATTACATGTGAATCCAACTAATGCTGTGTTGCCTCATGCTACATCGGCAATCCCCCCAGTTCCTTCCCCGACTGATTTCATATCCAACAAAGATTGGGGAGGGGAGAAATGGTCGGGACAACCAATATCTTCTGTTAATGCCCAAAAATTGGGGGAGATTCGAGCAGATCGAGTGACAGGATGGAGCCATAGTAATGGGAGTAGTGGTGCTGGTTTGTCAACTAAAATCAGTGTTTCTGATAATGGCATAATTGCTTATGCTATTGAAGGTGTGGGACTTACTGCAAAAGACTTTATGAGTGCTATTGGTGCTGGTTGGAATAATAACAAGACTTCTGCCAATTGCTTAGATATTAGCCTAGATGGTCGTCATCTTGCATTTCAAAGCGAAAAAGGAATTAATGTATGGAATATGAATCTGCCGTTTCCGAGTGGCGATTTGACGGTACAAACCATAAGCAATCAACAAGGCAATTGCCCAATTGCATTGGCATCAGACGGCTCTATATTAGCATCGTCATTTGATCAAGGCATTCACGTCAATAGTGTCTCAGACGGCTCATTGATTAAAGATATAAGTGATCAAAACAAAACATCTTCCAAAAATTCTCAAATGGTGCTTTCGCCTGATGGGAATCTTTTGGCTACTGACTCGATAAACGGAATCAATGTTTGGAGTATAAAAGATGGGACATTGTTACATACTATTCCAAATAATTCTTCGCCTACTTTCTCTCAAGATGGAAGTTTGTTAGCGTCTATTGCAAATGATGGAACAATCACTATTTGGCAGATTTCTAACTGGTCTATATTTCAAACCCTGAGAGATACTCAATCATCTAATATAACTCCGTCCTCTCCCCTTTTTTTTACATCGAATGGGGATATATTAGCTAGCGGCTTTTCTAAAGGGATTATATTATGGCGAGTTTCAGATGGTAGTTTTATCCGAAATGTCGATTTGAGTCAGTATTACGTTAGTGATTGGGCGCTAACGAGCGATGGCTATTTTCTGTTTCTTGCGTCTAATACTTCGGATTGGGCAACATCAGGCGAGACGTATATTCGAATATGGGGTATTTTGCGATGAAATGTTCAGGGATATAGGAAAAAAACTCTTCAACCGAACCGACCTCCCCTACCATGCGAAGCACCGTTTGAATGGAGGACAAAGGTCTGATGACAGAAAATATCAAAGGACAGATATCAACATCAAGACTCTGCCCTTTGTCTATTGTCCTCGATCAATACGTTATAATTCCCCACACAATCGCAAATCCCAAATCGGAAATACTTGCCCAAACCGCAAGTACAGGTGTCATAAATGACGAAACCCTCCTCCTTTCAAGAAATCATCCTCAAACTTCAAGACTTCTGGGCATCGCACGGATGCCTGATCACACAGCCCTACTACACCCAGGTGGGCGCGGGGACGATGAACCCTGCCACCTTCCTGCGCGTGCTCGCACCCGAGCCAATGAAATTTAAAGGATGAAGATGGAAGGCTTGTCCTGCGACCAAAGGGAGTGTCGAAGGGATAAAAAAGTCCCCGATTTCCACAAAGGATCGGGGACTTTTTTACCTCATCGCATAAGCCCGGTCATGCGGACCGACTGTTAGAAATACGACCGTTTTATCGTCCAACCCGTTACAAAAACAAAACTGGCAATCCTTGATGTGGCGGCATTCTTCACAAATCACGTAAATGATTCGAAAGTTACGATCCACGCGAACGCTGCGGCAGCCGCGCAGGTTTAATTTGCCGCTGATGTCCCCAAGGAATTCCGTGTTTTCATACGGATTGGCGAGCGTCCGTTCGACACGCCGTTTGATTTGCTTGCGCGCGGCAGAATAAAGGCGCAGGTTTTTCACGAACTGCGCCTCATAAACGTCCGTGTATTCACTCACCCCAAACCTCGTCATGCTGATACAGTTTGGGTTGTTCCGCTACTTTGCGCGCAAGGATTTCTTCCATATCTTCGTACAACGGCGAAGCGGGGGAAAGATAGAACAACCCATTTTCGCGCGCAAAATTTGCCAGTTCCTCGCGCATCACTTTGCGTACCAGCGTCTCAAGGACTTTGGTCAACTCATCGAAATCTGTTGCCTGTGTCATGTTTCCATTGTACACTGAAAACGTTATCCCATCAGTTATAATCTCTTCGCGATCGTCAATCAAAAATCATCAATCCAAAATCCCAAACATGTGCTGAGCCTAGTCGAAGCATCGGAAATCGTAAATGACGAAACCCTCTTCCTTCCAATCCATCATCCTCAAACTACAAGACTTCTGGGCATCGCACGGATGCCTGATCACACAGCCATACTACACCCAGGTCGGCGCAGGGACGATGAACCCTGCCACCTTCCTGCGCGTGCTCGGACCCGAGCCGTGGAACGTGGCGTACGTCGAGCCGTCTGTCCGCCCCGATGACGGGCGTTACGGCGAGAACCCCAACCGCTTCCAACTCCACACCCAGTATCAGGTCATCCTCAAGCCCGACCCTGGAAACCCGCAGGAACTCTACCTCGAGTCGCTCAAAGCCCTCGGCATTGACCCGCGCCAGCACGACATCCGCTTCGTGGAGGACAACTGGGAACAGCCCGCCATCTCTGCCTGGGGCTTGGGTTGGGAGGTCTGGCTCGACGGGCAGGAGATCACGCAGTTCACCTACTTCCAGCAGATGGGCGGCGTGGCGCTCGACCCCGTCTCGGTTGAGATCACCTACGGGCTTGAACGCATCCTCATCGCGCTCAACAACGCCAAAGCCATCTGGGACGAAGAGTATGGGGCAGGCGTCACCTACGGCGAGATCCGCCGTCAGGAAGAGTTCGAACACTCCAAATATTATTTCGAGACCGCCGACATCGCCCGCGTGCGCGCCATGTACGACCTCTTCTCCGCCGAAGCCGAAGCCTGCCTCGCGGCTGGTCTCATCGTTCCCGCGCACGACTACGTCCTCAAATGCTCGCACTGCTTCAATATATTAGATACACGCGGCGCAATCTCTGTTGCCGAAAGACAGGCATTCTTTAGAAGGATAAGAGGACTCGCAAAGGGTGTCGCGGAAAGTTATGTTGAACAACGCAAATCTTTAGAGTATCCGCTCCTCAAAAATGCAGAAGTCAAAATGCACGCGAAGCGTGCAGAATCAAAACCATTCACCCATTCCGCATTCCTCAATCAGCATTCTGCATTTCTTTTAGAAATCGGCGTCGAAGAACTTCCCGCTTCGGATGTGGACTCCGCCTACGAACAACTCACCCAGCGGATTCCGACTCTGCTTAACGAACTTCATCTTAACCACAAAGACATTCGTCTCTTCACAACCCCTCGGCGGATCGTTGTTTCAGTTGACTCTCTCTCCCCGAATCAGCCAGACCGCGAGTCCCTCGTCAAAGGTCCGCCAGCCGATAAAGCGATCATCGTAAGTCGAGATAATATCTCGACTTACACCCCTGCCGCGCAAGGCTTTGCCAAAAAGAACGGCATCAAGGTGGAAGACCTCGAAGTCCGCGAAGAGAACGGCGGCAAATACGTCTTCGCCCTCGTCAAACAAAAGGGACGTTCTGCCCCAGAGGTCTTAGCCGAAGCTTTACCAAAATTAGTCGAAAGCATCAAGTTCGATAAATCCATGCGCTGGAATGACTCTGGCATTGCCTTCTCACGTCCCATTCGTTGGGTTGTCGCCCTGCTCGGTGATAGGATCATCCCGTTTGAATATGCTGGCGTCGTCTCTGGTAACATCTCCCGCGGACTTCGCCCCTACGGCTCGCCCGAAATCAAAATCCCATCTGCCGATAAATATTTTGACGTGATCCGCGCAGCAGGCATCCTCCTCGATAAGGAAGAACGCAAAGCCTCCATCGTGGAGCAAGTCAACCAGGCCGCGTCTCTCATCGGTGGCGAAGCCATTTTTGATTATGTAGGGGCGACTCGCGAGTCGCCCCTACTGAACGAGGTCACCAACCTGATCGAAATGCCGACTGCCGTGCTGGGCGGTTTCGCCCCCGAATTTCTCGCCCTGCCGCGCGATGTGTTGATTGGGACGATGAAGAAGCATCAGCGCTATTTTCCGGTTAATCGGTTATCCAGTTCTCCATCTGACCGGTTAACCGGAGAACCGGCCAACCGGACAACCAGAGAACCGGAACATTTATTACCCTATTTCATCGCCATCCGCAACGGCGACGACCTGCACATAGATACCGTCCGTGAAGGGAACGAACATGTTCTCGGCGCGCGCTTTGCGGATGCGAACTTCTTCGTCCGTGAAGATGTCAAACTCAAACTCGAAGAATATCGTCCCAAACTTTCTTCGCTGACTTTCCACACCAAACTCGGCTCCATGCTGGATAAATCCGAACGCATCGAGAAACTGGTTAATGAATTGATTCCTAGGTTGGGGCTTGAAGTTGATCAAGCCATCTTCGCCCGCCGCGCCGCACATTTGATGAAAGCGGATTTGGCGACTCAGATGGTCACTGAGATGACATCGTTACAAGGAATAATCGGCGGCGAATATGCTTTGCGAAGCGGCGAACAAAACGACGTTGCGGTTGCGATTGGCGAGCAATATCAAACTGTTCCGCAAACGAAAGCGGGATTGGCAATTGCTCTTGCTGACAGACTTGATTCATTGGTTGGGTTGTTTGCCGCGGGACTTGCTCCCACAGGCGCGAAAGACCCGTTCGGTTTGCGCCGCGCCGCCATCAGCACGGTTCAGCCGCTGATTGAACACAATCTCGATTTTGACCTGCGCGCTGCTGTCGAAACGGCGGCCAGCCTTCAGCCGGTTCCGGTTTCAGAGGCGGTCAAGGCTCAAGTGCTGGAGTTCCTGACCGGGCGGATGCGGGTTCTGCTCACTGAAACGGGCATCCGCCACGATGTGGTCGAGGCTGTTTTGGCGGCGCAATCTTCCAATCCTGCCGCTGCTGCCCGCGCCATGCGGCAACTGACTACCTGGGTGACACGCCCGGATTGGCCGCCGATTTTGGACGGCTACGCGCGCTGTGTGAGAATTGTGCGCAGCGCGGAAGTTGCCAGTGGTCAGTATTCAGTCATCAGTGAGAAACTGGTCGAACCGGCAGAAAAAGCCTTACATCAGGCCATTCTGCATTCTGCATTCTCCATTCCGCATTCGGTAAATGACTTGCTTAAAACGGTCGAATTCCTCCTTCCCACCATTACCGCGTTCTTCGACAAGGTGCTGGTGATGGACAAGGACGAGGCCGTCCGGCAGAATCGCCTGGCGCTGGTGGGGCAGGTGGCCGCGCTGGCCGCCGGTATTGCGGATTTGAGCAAATTGGAAGGGTTCTAAAGCATAACATTCGGCCCGTTCTTATGATTAAAGTTTTCCACCTCAACAAGCATTTCCGCATTGCCCAGCCGGGACAGGGTGTTGCTGGTAAATTGCGCGCGCTGATTGCGCCGCAGTACAAAACCATCCGCGCGGTGGATGACATCAGTTACACCATCCGCGCGGGCGAAATTATCGGTTATCTGGGCCCCAACGGCGCGGGAAAATCCACCACCATCAAGTTGCTGACCGGCGTGTTAGTGCCGACTTCGGGCGAAGTGCGCGTTGGCGGGCGTGAACCGCACCGCAACCGTATCGCCAACGCCAGCCAGATTGGCGTGGTCTACGGTCAACGCAGTCAGTTGTGGTGGGATTTGCCGCTGGTTGATTCGTTTGAAATTTTGGCGGCCATGTACCGCGTGCCGTCCGCGCGTTATCGCCAGGTTTCAGATGAACTGGTGGCCCTGCTCCAGATGGACGATTTTCTCAATCAGCCGGTGCGCCGCCTCAGCCTTGGTCAGCGTATGAAGGGCGAAATCGTCGCCGCGCTGTTGCACGAGCCGCCGATTCTCTATCTCGACGAGCCTACTATCGGGCTGGATGTTGTCGCTAAAAACCGTATTCTGCAATTTTTGCAGACCATCAACGCCCAAAAAGGCACAACCATTGTGTTCACGACCCACGCCCTTTCGGACGTGGAGCGCATTTGTCCGCGCATCATCATCATTGACCGCGGCAAAGTGGCGTTGGACGACTCGCGCGAGGCCATACTCAACCGTTTTGGGCGGATGCGGCAGTTGGTGGTGGAATTTGAAGACTACATTCAGCCGGTGGCGCTTCCCGCCGGGCGCGTGATCAAGCAAGAGAACAACAATCTCACCATTGAGTTTGACCGCGAGCAGATTTCAGCTTTCGACCTGATTCTCTCGCTCAAAGACCAGACCGGTATCCGCGATATTGCCATCAAGGAAGAGAACATCGAAACCATCGTCACCCGGCTCTATGAACAGGCGGCGCGATGAGCGCTTTCAGCGGCGCGCGCGGTTTGTCGGGTGAGATTTGGGCGGCGGCGGGACTGATTCGCGCCAGTGTGCAGGAGAAACTGGTTTATCGCTTCGATTTACTCGTCACGCTGGTACGCAACTTGATTCTCATCACAATTTTTCGCTTTTTATGGCTTTCGCTGTACGGCGGGCAGGCTGAATTCGGCGGGGTCAGCCTCAACCAAACACTCACCTACGCCACGCTCGGCATCATTCTTTCGCCGCTTTTCCCCAACTCCCTAATTTTGGATGTCGGCGGGCGCATTCGCAGCGGCAACATCTTGTTCGACATCAGCCGCCCGCTCCATTTTGGCAGTCTGTTGCTTTATCAGATGATGGGGCAATTTGTGGCCGCGCTGGCAACTTCTGCCGCGCCGATGTTTTTGATTGCGCTGGCGCTGGGAGAACTGACACTGCCAACTTCGGGCTGGGTCTGGCTGGCGTTTGGTGTTTCGCTGGCGTTAGGCTTTTTCATCGCTTTCTGGCTGGATTTCATCGTCGCCCTGGCAGGATTCTGGCTGACGGAAACCTGGGGATTGTTTTACGCCAAGTGGAGCGTGGTGGACGCGTTGAGCGGAAAATACCTGCCGTTGTGGATTTTTCCGCCATTCTTGCGCGGGCTGGCGTTGGCGCTGCCGTTTCGCGGCATACTCTACTCGGCGCTGGCGATTTTCGTCGGCCAGGTGCCACTAGAGAAAATCCCTGCCGAGTTGGGCTTTCAACTGGTCTGGGCGCTGATGTTGACGCTGATGGGGCGGCTGGGCTACGTGGCGGCGGCGCGGCATCTCTCAGTGCAGGGCGGCTGAATGTTCAGACTCTTCTGGCTACTCAAATGGAAATCGCTCAAGGCTGAGTTGCAATATCCGGTCAACTTTCTCTCAGGGCTGTTTGGCACCAGCCTGATTGGGGCGATGGATATTTTGATGTTGTGGGTGCCGGTGACGGCCTTCAAAGCTATCGGCGGCTGGGATTTTTGGCAGTTGGGATTCATGTTTGCGCTGTGGAAGATGTCGCATGGTCTGCACGAATTCTTTTTTCTGCCATTCCGTGGTAAACACGACGAGTTTTTGCGTATGGGCGACTATGACTCGTTTTTAATTCGCCCGATGCACCCCATTTTGCAAATTTTAGCGCGCAGTGAATTTGTGGTTGCCAACATGCTTTCGGAACTGTTTCCGAGCGTAACAATGTTTCTTATTTGTGCGCCGCACGTCAAAGTTCCCTGGTCAATGGGTAATATCCTGTTCTTAGGGTTGTTGCTGTTTTCGGGCGCGGTCATCGAATGGGCGGTTTACCTGTTCATTTCCACCTTTGGCTTTTGGTTTGTGCGCACCAACGCCTTGCGCAGTATTGCCGGAACGTTCCTTTTTCGCGCTGCCAACTATCCGCTGCACATTTACGGGCGCGTTTTTCCGTTCATCATGACATTTGTCTTTCCGTTTGCTTTCATGGCCTATTACCCAACACATTATTTTTTCCAAATGCAAAATCCGCTTTATTCGGTCTGGATGCCTTACTTGCCGCCGCTGGTTGCTATTGTGGCGCTGACAATTGCCTGGGGCTTCTGGTCGCTCGGCGTGCAAAAATATCAGGGATCAGGAACGTAGGAAAATGGCGAATGTGGAATGATGAATAAAGGACGATTGACAGCTGAATGACCTCCATTGACGAAATCAAATCCCGCATTGACATTGTAGACCTGGCCGCCGAGGCCGGGGTAAAACTGCGCCGCAGCGGGAAAAACTATACCGGCTTTTGTCCCTTCCACGACAACAAACGCACGCCAGCTTTCGTCGTCTGGCCCGACAGCGGCACCTGGCGCTGTTTTGGCGAATGCAACGAGGGCGGCGACATTTTTAAATTTATCATGAAGAAGGAAGGGCTGGATTTTAAAGAAGCCCTGCAGCGCCTGGCCGACAAAGCCGGGGTGACGCTGGAGCGCTTTCAGGCCGAGCGCCCTCAGCAAAAGGAAGAAAACCTGCGCCTGCACGGGCTGTTGGAAGATGCCGTGCAGTTTTATCGCCATCACCTGCTCAACACGCCCGAAGGAAAAACCGCCCTTGAGTACCTGCTGGGCAAACGTAATCTCGCCCGTGAAACCATCGAAGTGTGGGGGCTGGGCTACGCGCCGCCCGGCTATGATAATGCGCGTAATCACTTCCTCGCCAAAGGCTACACCGAACAGGAATTGATTGACTGCGGCCTGGTTAGCGTGCGCGAGGAGGAAAATCAGCCCGAAAAACGGCGCGTTTTCGACCGCTTCCATCATCGCATCATGATTCCCATCCGCGATGAAAACGGTAAAATGTGCGGCTTTGGTGCGCGCATTCACCCCAACGACCCCAACAAAGACCAGGCCAAATTCATCAACACCTCCGAGACGCCGATTTTCACCAAAGGCCATTTGCTCTACGGCCTCGACCGCGCCCGCAAACCGATCCGCGCCGCCGACCAGGCGGTGATTGTCGAAGGCTATCTGGATGTCATCGCCGTGCACCAGGCCGGTTTTGAAAACGTGATTTCGCCGATGGGCACGGCGCTGACCGAAGAGCAGCTGCGCCTGCTGAAGCGCTTCACCCGCAAAATTGTGCTGGCGCTCGACCCGGACGCCGCCGGTCAAAAAGCCATTCTGCGCGGGCTGGACGCGGCGCGCGCCTCAATGGATCGCGCCGCCGAACACGCCTTCGACGCCCGCGGCTTGCTGCGCCACGAAGCGCGTTTGCAGGCCGATTTGCGCGTCGCTTCCCTGCCCGACGAACTCGACCCCGACGAAGTTGTGGCGCGCGACCCGCAAGAGTGGAAAAAAATCATCGCCAGCGCCAGGCCGGTAGTGGAACACGTCCTCGAGACGCTGATTGCCGCCTGGGACGGCAAAGACCCCAAAGGCAAATCACAAATTGTCAGCCAGATGCTGCCGCTGATTGACGACCTGCCCAACCCGGTGGAGCGCGATTCCTACATTCAATTGCTGGCGCGCCGCCTGCGGCTGGATGAACGCTCCTTAACTGACAAATCGCTTCCGGCGGTCAGTCCGGCGCGGCGGCCTCGTCCGGCGGCGCGTCCCGCCGCCCAGCCGAAAAAATCCCCCGCGGTGGAATCAGTCTCTGTTTCCCGCAAAATTGAATCGGGCTGCCTGCAATTACTTCTGCGCCGCCCCGACCTGCTCCCGCGCCTGGACCGCCGCCTGCAGGAATCTGGCTTGCTGGCCTTGAGCGCCGCCGATTTCGAGTATACTGACCACCAGCTGCTGTTGCGGTTGGTGCAATTGGCGCTGGAACAGGACGAAGCCGAAATGCCAAGTTTTGTGCGCGCTCATTTGCCCATTGATTTAGCCGATACCTACGCCGCCCTGATGCGCGCCGCGCCGTCCAATGCCCAGGATGATCATCTTTTGGATGAGCTTTTCCGGCTTGTGCTTTGGCGCCGCCGTCAAATGTTGAACGAATCCATCAACCAGTTACGCTTTTTGCAGGAAGATGAACAGCACCCCGAAGGGGCGCAGCAGAGCGAGCCGGAACGGTTTTCGGTGTATCACCAACAGGCTGGCGAGTACCAACACCTGCTCGTTTTACTCGACAAAGCAAAGTAGACCCTGAGGGACGTATGCCCCGCAAAAAACGAGAAATCAAAGACCCAAAAGACCTGATACCCAACCCTGCCGACCTGGAAGGCGATGATTTGTTGACGGAAGTGGACGACATTGACCTGCCTGACGACCTGGTTGAAGATGAGGCGGAAGCGGCGCCCATAGCGCATCGCCCCGCAGCGGCTGAAGAACTCTCTGAAGACCCGGTGCGTCTGTATCTGCGCGAAATCGGGCAGGTCAAACTGCTCGACTCTGACAGCGAATTTCGCCTTTCGGCCATCATCGAAGCCCATCGCCTGCTGGCACGCCTGGAACATCACGCGCTGGAAAGCGGCGCGGGGCTGACGGATGCCTATCGCGCCGTGGTGGATGGTCTGGTACTCGCCTGGCAACGGCTGGAAGAGGATGCCGCCCGGCTGAAAGTTGACTTGCCTGACCTCGGCCTGGTACTGGCCGAAGCGCAAACCTTGCATCTCGGCTGGCAGATAGACCAGCGTTCTTACCTGCGCAACTTTCTTGATAACGGCCAGTGGGGGCGTGACGCGTTGTGGGACAGCCTGGCCGCCAATGCTTTCAACTTCTTTTTGGGCTATTACCTGCTTCCCGTGCCACTCGCCAACTGGCTGGCGAGTTACTGCCGCCTGCAACATGCCTGCCCAACGGCAGAGAATCTGTATTCATATTTGCCCTTACCCGATGAATTGTTGCGCGAACGGCAAGCCGTGGCGTTACGGCACGAAGAAGCCACGCAGGCGCTCATCCGCGCCAACCTGCGCCTGGTTGTCAGCGTTGCCAAACGCTACCTGGGACGTGGCATTTCATTTCTGGATTTGATTCAGGAAGGCAACATGGGCCTGTTACGCGGCGTCACTAAGTTTGACCCGCGCCGTGGCTTTAAATTCAGCACCTATGCCACCTGGTGGATCCGTCAATCCATCAACCGCTCCATTGCCGAACAGGCGCGCACCATTCGCATTCCGGTACACCTGTTTGAGTCAATTTCACGCATTTTGCGTACGCAACGCGCTCTGGTTCAACAATACGGGCGTGAACCAACGATGCCAGAACTGGCGCTGGAAGCGGATTATCTTTCGGAAGCAGATGTGCAGGCCGTTTTACGCGCCAAAGCCGAAGCAACAGCCCTGGACCCGGCACTGGCGCTGCGCTGGGAGGCCGCCACCAACAAAGTGAATAAGATTTTGCGCTCGGCAGAAGAACCCATCTCAATTGATGGCCCGGTTGGCGACGAAGACTCCTCGCAACTGGGCGATTTCATCCCCGACGAAGACGCCCTCGAGCCGATGGACGCCGCCTCGCGCGAAATGTTGCGCGACCAGGTTCAACATGCGCTGGCAGCGCTTTCTGAACGCGAGCGCCAGGTACTCGAATTACGTTTTGGCCTGATTGACGGCAAAGACCATACGCTGGAAGAAGTCAGCCGCTACTTCAACGTCACCCGCGAGCGCATCCGCCAAATCGAAGCCAAAGCCCTGCGCAAACTGCGTCACCCCTCGCGCAGCCGAAATTTGAGAGATTATTTGGTGTAATCGTTTGACGGTTGTTCTTGCCAGTCGGGGGTTGACTTTCATCTTCCTTTTCTAATGCAAAATTTAGACTAATTTGGTATTCTATCTCCCATATCAGGAGATTTTTTATGATACCCAAAATTTCATCGTCCGAAATTACCCCGAAATCGGTTTACCTTTCACGGCGCGACTTTATCAAAGCCGCGGGCGTCCTCGCCGGCAGCCTGGCGCTGACCGCTTGCGGCGTAGCCGCGCCCGAAACGGCAGGCCCAACTTCCGCCGCGCCCGCCGACGGAACCGCCAAAAGTGACGAAAAAGGCAGCCCCGCCACCAGCTACCGCGACATCACCACCTACAACAATTACTACGAATTCACCACCGACAAAGCCGGTGTCGCCGACCTGTCCAAAAATTTCGCCACCCGCCCCTGGGAAATCGAAGTCGGCGGCCTGGTCAACAACCCCGGCAAATTTAGCGTGGACGACCTCGTTAAAAAATTCCCGCCCGAAGAACGCATTTACCGCCTGCGCTGTGTCGAAGCCTGGAGCATGGTCATCCCCTGGGTGGGATTTCCGCTGGCTGGCCTGCTGAGCGCAGTCGAACCGACCAGCGCTGCCAAATATGTCCGCTTCGAGAGCATTTTCAAACCCGAAGAATTGCCCGGCCAAAAAGAACCCTGGTACCCCTGGCCCTATCAGGAAGGCCTGCGCCTGGACGAAGCCATGCACGACCTGACGATTCTCGCCACCGGTCTGTATGGCGGCGAACTACCCGCCCAAAATGGCGGCGGCCTGCGGCTGGTTGTCCCGTGGAAATACGGCTTCAAATCCATCAAAGCCATCGTCAAAATTGAACTGACTGCCGAACAACCCGCCACCCTGTGGAGTTCCATCGCCCCCAACGAATACGGCTTCTACGCCAACGTCAACCCGCAGGTAGACCACCCGCGCTGGAGCCAAAAAACTGAACGCCGCATCGGAGAACTCAGCCGCCAGGCCACCCACATGTTCAATGGCTATGCCGAACAAGTCGCCAGCCTGTACGACGGCATGGATTTGGCAAAGAATTATTAGCTGATGTTATTCTGGCGACTGTTTATAAGTCGCCAATTTTCGTCCTATGGACAAAAGCGACATAAATGTCGCGCTACGTCGTGCGACATTTATATCGCTTTGCAGGGTGGAGCAAAGATGTAGGTAAATCGCCAGAGCTATTAGGTCGCAATGACAACCTTTGCATACGCACGAATTGTTGTGGTTTTACACGATTATGCTTTTCTGCGTTAAAATAAGCCTGTTCCTCGGAGGTCTTATGAAATCTCGCTGGGTTAATCACAAGGGTGTCCGCGTTTTCATTGCCGATTTTTCAGGTTACGCCAATGATGCCGTCGCTTTGCGCGCAGAGTGCAATTATGTTACGCATATGTTGCGCGACGAGCCGTTGCATTCGGTTGTTTCTGTCTCCAACATGGATGGAACTTTTGCCAATGAAGACATCATCCGCGCGCTGATGGAATTGGTGGGTCATACCAATCAGTTTATTCAAAAGCGCGCCGTCATCGGCGTGAGCGGGTTTCGCCGCCATTTTTTGGATGTCTTTGCCAAAGTTGTCGGCGACCTAAAATTTTCCGTTTTTGATACTTTGGAACAAGCGCTGGATTGGCTTGTCGGCGACGAACCCCATGCAAAATAAAACCATTCTTGTCACCGGCGCAACCAGTGGAATTGGTCTGGTTGCCGCCCGTCAACTTGCCCGTCAGGGCGGCTCGGTGGTTTTGGTGGGGCGCAGCGCCGCCAAACTTTCCACCGTGGCCGAACAAATCAAGACTCAGACGGGCAATACGCAAATCGAAACGATTGTGGCCGATTTATCCACTCATGCCGGGGTGCAGCACACTGCGCACGAGTTTAAGAAACGCTATCCGCGCCTGGATGTTCTACTCAACAACGCCGGGGCGATTTTTTCCAGCCGTCAGGTTTCTGCCGATGGGCTGGAACTGACTTTTGCGCTCAACCATCTTAATTATTTTCACCTCACCATGTTGTTGATGGATGTGCTTAAGGCCAGCAACGCGGCGCGTGTGGTGAATGTCTCCTCCGATGCACACCGCGGCCAAAAATTGGATTTCGACGACTTGCAAAATAGCAAAAACTACAGCAGATTCAGCGCCTACGGGCGTTCCAAACTGATGAACTTACTGTTTACCTATGAGTTGGCGCGCAAGCTGGAAGGCACAAAAATCACTGCTAATGCGCTGCACCCGGGATTCGTTTCGACCGGTTTTGCCCTCAACAATCAGGGATTACTGCGCTGGGGCGTGAAGCTGTTACGAATTTTTGCGCTCACGCCCGAAAAAGGAGCAGAAACCAGTATCTACCTGGCCTCCTCGCCCGAAGTGGAGGGCGTCACTGGTAAATACTTCAGCGACCGGAAAATGATCAATTCTGACCCGGTCAGTTACGACAAAACCACCGCTGAAAAACTCTGGCAAGTGAGCCTGGAAATGATTGCGTAAAGCGATCAACGGCCAGCAAGCATAAAACCGGCGGCACTGTCCGCCGGTTTTATGTGTAGCAAACCCTGATACAATTGTTCTACTTTTGACACTTCGCCTTGTCCTTCATCCAATCTTTTTAATCTTTCCAACCTTTCAAGCGTCCAGCCATGTCCAATTCTCCCGCAGAATTTACCATCCAGCGTCCGGTTTTTGAGCGTTCCGGCGCGGTGCGCTGGGTTGTCTCACATGCCACACAACATTGGGGCATTATCATCATGTTGTTGATTGGCGCGTTTGGCAACGCTGCGCTGGCGGCGGTTGTGCCGCTGTTGGTAGGCGACGCCTTCAACGCCATGCTTAAACCGGTGGCAGATACCAGCGTGTTGTTGCCGCTGGCGCTGCTGATTGGCGGCACGCAAATTTTGCGTGGCGTGCTTCAACTGGGACGAAATTTTGGCGCGGAATTGCTCGGTCAACGTTTGGAGCGCGAAATCCGCGACGAGATGTATATTTCTCTGCTCGGCAAGAGTATGACTTTTCACAGCCTGCAACCGGTTGGCGATACGATGGCGCGCGCCACCAACGATGTGCGCGAAGTTAATCTCATGTTCAGCCCCGGCATTAACCTGGTGATTGGTTCGTTCTTCTTCATTATCATGCCTATTTTGGCCGCACCGCGTTACCACCCAGCGCTGTTGGTGACGCCGGTGGCCTTCGCCATCGTCTACTTTCTGGCGCTGGTGCGCTATCTGAAAACGCTGGAGCCGATTTCGGATGAGGTGCGGGCATCCTTCGGGGAGATGAACTCGCATTTATCGGAATCGCTTGACGGCGTGGAAACGGTCAAAGGCGCGGCGCAGGAAAATGCCGAGGTGGAGAAATTTATCGTCAACGCCGCCCGCGTCCGCGATGCCTTTATCAGACAGGGCGATACCGAAGCGCGTTTTATCGCTTTTCTTCTGTACGGCATCGCCATTGCCGCCGGGCTGACGCACGCACTGATTCTCTTCCGCATGGGGCTGCTCAACACCGGCCAGGTGATTGGTTATTTTGGCCTGTTGCGTATGCTTGATTTCCCGACTTTCACCTCTACCTGGGCGTACACGCAGGTTTCGATGGGGCTTTCGAGCGCGCGCCGTATTCTGGAATTGATGAACCGCGAAAACAATCTCGACCAAAACACGGCGGGCGATGCGGGCGCGATGCGCGGCGAAATTGAGTTCCGCAACGTGGGTTTTGGCTACCCGGATGGCTCAACTGTGTTGGAAAACGTTTCGTTTCGCGTCAAGCCCGGTCGAACGGTGGCGATTGTCGGGCAGACTGGCGCGGGTAAAACCTCGCTGGTGAAACTGGTCAATCGCACCTACGATGTGAGCAACGGAAAAATTTTAGTGGATGGCGTGGACGTGCGCGACTGGAATTTGGCGGCGCTGCGCTCGCAGATTTCGATGATTGAGCAGGATATTTTTCTGTTTTCGCGCAGCATCAGCGATAACATTGCCTTTGGCAGGCCGGGCGCAACGCGCGCGCAGGTGGAAGCCGCCGCGCAGGCGGCGCAGGCGCATGAGTTTATTGAGACGTTTGACCAGGGCTATGACACCGTTATTGGCGAACGCGGGGTGACGCTTTCGGGTGGTCAACGCCAGCGGCTGGCGCTGGCGCGCGCTTTTTTGACCGACCCGCGCGTTTTGATTTTGGACGATTCGACCAGCGCAATTGACTCGGCTACCGAAGATAAGATTCAGCGCGCCATCAGCGCCGCCGCGCAGGGCCGCACGACCCTGCTCATTACTCATCGCCTGAGCCAGATTCGCTGGGCAGATTTGATTATCGTCATCCGTAAAGGCAAGGTGGCAGCGATGGGCAATCACGAAGAACTGATGAAAACATCCGAAGCGTACGCGCGGATTTTCAGGGAATGAATTAGAAAGTAGAAATTTTCAGACACTGTTCACTGATGACTATTCACGGATAACTGGATACTATATGGGCTTTTTTGCCGGACTAAACGAAGAAAAATACGACCGCCAGTATTCTGATGGCGAATTGGTGCGGCGCATGATCGGTTACTTTACGCCGCAAAAAAAACGTATGTCGGCCATCATCGTTCTGGTGATGGTGATGGCTGCGCTGGGCGCCGCTCTGCCGGTCATCGTCAGCGACATCATGGATTTGCTCAAAAACCAGCCAACGCCTCAATCTATTGGGCTGGTCGGTTTGGGAATGACGATCATCGCCTTTGCCAACTGGGGGCTAAACTGGCTGCGGCGCAGCCTCACCGTGCGCGCTGTCGGCGATGTGGTGCTGGGCTTGCGCACCAAGGCCTTCGCCGCCGCCGCCGAGCACGACCTATCGTTCTACGACCAATTTTCCAGCGGGCGCATTGTCAGCCGCATCACCAGCGACACCAATGATTTCGGCCAGTTGGTTGTCATCGTCACCGATGTTGCCTCGCAAATTGTGCAAACCGTCATTCTCGGTGTGGTGCTGGCGCGTACCGAGTGGCGTCTGTTTCTCATCATGCTCGGCTTCATGCCGGTTGTCTTTGCCATTGCCATGGGATTCCGCACGCTGGCGCGTATCGTCACCAAGCGCGGAATGCAGGCCATGGCCGATGTCAACGCCAGCATCAAGGAAACGGTCAGCGGCATTGCCGTCGCCAAAAACTTTCGTCAAGAGAACAGCATTTTCGAGACCTTTAATTTCGCCAATCAGCAATCGTACAAGGTTAACGTGCGGCGCGGATTTGTGCTTTCACTGGTTTTCCCGGTGCTGAATGCCACGACTGGCATTTTCGTTGGCATTCTTGTCTACGCGGGCGGCTGGAGCGCGGCGTTGAACATCATCAGCGTCGGAGCCTGGTATCTCTTCATCAATTCGTTGGATTACTTCATGTTTCCCATTCTCAATCTCACCTCGTTCTGGGCGCAGATTCAGAGCGGGCTTTCTTCCGCCGAGCGTGCTTTTGCGTTGATTGACGCTGATCCGAACGTTGTGCAGAAAGAGAAACTGGCTGTGCCGCCGTTAAAAGGGGCGATTCGCTTTGAGCGGCTGGCGTTCCGTTACACCGATAAAGAAACCATCCTCTCCGACTTTAGCCTGGAGATTGCGCCGGGAGAGACTCTGGCGCTGGTGGGACATACCGGCGCAGGAAAATCATCCATTGCCAAGTTGATTGCTCGTTTTTACGAATTTCAATCGGGAAATTTATTAATTGACGGTCTGGATATTCGCACGCTTGACCTGCAACAATACCGCCGACAGTTGGGAATCGTTTCGCAAGTACCGTTTCTATTCTCTGGCACGGTGGCCGAAAACATCCGCTATGCCGCTCCCACTGTCCGCGACGCCGAGGTCATGGCGTTGGCGCGTAGAATCGGCGATGGCGAATGGCTGGAGACGCTGCCCAATGGCCTGGCGACCGAAGTTGGCGAGCGCGGCGCGCGTCTCAGTATGGGGCAGCGTCAACTTGTGGCGCTGATGCGCGTTTTAGCGCAGAAACCGGCCATTTTCATTTTGGATGAGGCGACTGCTAGCATTGACCCGTTTACCGAGTGGCAGATTCAGCGGGCGCTGGAATTGATTCTCAAAAATTCGACCAGCATCCTGATTGCGCATCGCCTTTCGACGGTAAAAGCCGCCGACCGGATTGTGGTGATGAAACAGGGCGCGATCATTGAGCAAGGCAATCACGAGGCGCTGCTGGCGCAGGGCGGGCATTACGCCGAACTTTACAACACATATTTTCGGCATCAAAGCCTGGCGTATACTGAAGAAAGACGCTGAAAAACAAAAAGTCCCCGGAAAACTGGGGACTTTTTGTGGCGAGAGTGGGATTTGAACCCACGACCGAGCGATTATGAGCCGCTTGCTCTGCCACTGAGCTACCTCGCCATGAAAGCGGGCTGTATTTTATACCGCGCCCGCGCTTTTGTCAACAAATTTTGAACTGGTGATTACCCACAAGCCGCCAAATTCCGCCCTGCGGCCAAAAGCGACATAAATATCACGCCGCGTTGCGCGACTGTAAAAAGAAAAATCTGCCGTATGCGCATACGGTTGGTCGTTCCAGAATTGCTAAAAATTGACAAGAACCAACAATCGTAGAGTAAGGGGTGGTTCCCTGTCGTTGTGAGCGTGGAGGGGCTCGAACCCTCAACAAACGGCTTAAAAGGCCGCTGCTCTGCCATTGAGCTACACGCCCGATTGCGAGAGCAGATTTTATCACCAAATTTCAGGTTCTTCAAGGAAAAACAGCACAACAAAACAGAATACGATAAAATCAACCCATGCTTGCCAGAATTCTTTCCTGTGCTGTCGTTGGTCTTGATGGCATCATCGTCGAAGTAGAAGTAGACTACACCAACGGTTTGCCCGGCATGACTATCGTCGGCTTGCCGGATACTGCGGTGCAAGAAAGCCGCGAACGCGTTCAAACCGCCATCAAAAACGCCGGACTGCACTTTCCGCGTCACCGCATCGTCGTTAACCTGGCGCCCGCTACCGTCCGCAAAGAAGGCCCGGCCTACGATTTGCCCATCGCGCTTGGCGTCATTATTCTCGGTGGGCACCTGCCTCAAGAAGCCACCGAAAGCACACTGGTCATTGGTGAATTGTCTTTGGATGGCACGGTGCGTCACGCGCGTGGGGTTTTACCCATGGCGGCAACCGCACGGGCGCAGGGCTATCGGCGCATGATTGTTCCCGAAGTGGATGCCGCCGAAGCGGCTTTGATTCCTAATCTGGAAGTGATACCCGTCAAAACGTTGGCTGAACTCTACGACCATCTGGCGGGACGCCGTTTAATCGAACCTTTCCAGCCTTCGGGCGAAGAACCCGCGCTGTTGTTTGTGCCAACCGATTTCGCCGAAGTCAAAGGGCAGGAACACGTCAAACGCGCCCTCGAGGTGGCCGCGGCGGGCGGGCATAACGTGCTGATGACCGGTTCGCCGGGGGCCGGAAAAACGCTCCTGGCGCGCGCCATGCCCGGTATCCTGCCGGAAATGTCCATTGAAGAAGCGCTTGAAGTGACAAAAATCTACTCAGTGGCCGACCAACTGCCAGCCGGGACGCCGCTTATTCGTCAAAGGCCGTTTCGGTCGCCGCATCACACCATCAGTCACGCCGGGCTGGTTGGCGGCGGAAACATCCCGCATCCCGGCGAAATCTCCCTCGCCCATCGCGGGGTTTTGTTTCTTGATGAGTTGCCTGAATTCAACTCGCGCGCTATTGAAGTCATGCGCCAGCCGATGGAAGATAAGGTTGTCACCATCAGCCGGGCGCAGGGTTCACTGACGTTTAGCGCCAATTTTCAGATCATTGCCGCCATGAATCCCTGTCCGTGTGGCTATTATGGTGACGCTGTCAAGCCTTGCACTTGTGCGCCTTCAACGGTGACGAAGTACCAAAAGCGCATTTCGGGCCCGATGCTCGACCGAATTGATATTCACATCGAAGTACCGCGTGTGAATTATGACAAACTCTCCAGCGACCGGTTGGGCGAACCTTCGACGGTCATTCGCGCACGGGTACAGGCGGCGCGCGACATTCAGCAAAAGCGATTTTCGACGATTGCGTCTGCGCAGATTGTTTGCAACGCCGATATGCGCGTGGCCGAGGTGCGGAAGTTTTGCAAGTTGGACGAAGCTGGCGACAATTTGGTGCGCGCGGCGATGAGCCAGCTCAACCTTTCGGCGCGCGCCTATCATCGCACGTTGAAACTGGCACGCACGATTGCCGATTTGGCGGGGAGTGAAGAAATTTTAACGGCGCATGTGGCCGAGGCCTTGCAATACCGGCCAAAGGGAACGATGGGGTAGTGCTTTAGTAATATACACAAAAGAATGGAGAGTTTCATGAAACTGATTGTGGATGCGCACGAAGACCTGGCCTGGAACATGCTTTCGTTTGGACGCAATTACACCTGTTCGGCGCTGGAAACACGCAAAATGGAGCAAGGTAGCCCAACGCCTGAGAAAAACGGCGAGACCCTGCTGGGCTGGCCGGAATATCAGCGTGGCAACGTTGCGATTGTGTTCAGCACTCTATTCGCATCACCGCGCCGCCGGCAGATGGGCGCTTGGGAAACGGAATCCTATGCCAGCGTGGAAGAAGCCCATCAGCGCTACGCCGCCCAACTCGAAGCGTATCAGCGTCTGGCGGGGGAAAATTCCGCTTTTTTCCGCATTTTGCAAACCCAGGCTGACTTGAAAAAGCACCTGGCAGAATGGCGTTCTCCCCTGCCCGAAGGCGCATCGGGCCGACCTGTAGGGCTGGTGATTTTGATGGAAGGCGGCGAGGGTGTGCGCGAACCGGGAGAATTATCCTGGTGGTGGCAACAGGGCTTGCGAATTCTTGGCCCGGCTTGGGCGGGGACTCGCTTTTGCGGTGGAACGCGCGAGCCGGGGCCGCTCACCCGCGATGGCGAAGCGCTGCTTGCCGAAATGGCCGCCATTGGTTTTACACTGGATATTTCGCACATGGATCCGCTGGCCGCGCTTCAGGCGTTGGAGCATTACGACGGAGCAGTGATTGCCAGCCATGCCAACCCGCTGGCACTTTTGGCTGGTTCGGAGAGCAACCGGCATTTGACCGAGCCACTGATTGAGCGCTTATTGGAGCGCGACGCGGTGATTGGAGCCGTGTTTTACAACGCTTTTTTGCGCGCCGGTTGGAAATCTGGTGACGCGCGCGTTCCGCTGGAGCGGGTAGTTGAACACATGGACTACATTTGTCAGAAGGCTGGTGATGCTCGTCACGCCGCAATGGGTACTGACTTCGATGGTGGCCTGGGGCGGGCGCATGTGCCGGAAGATCTGGATACGATTGCTGACTTGCAAAAACTTCCCAACCTGTTGGCCGGGCGTGGCTATTCAGATGCTGATATTGGGTTGATGATGGGCGGCAACTGGATTCGGCACTTGGAAAGGACACTACCGGCATGAACGAAACTTCTGAGAATACCACCACCACGATTCCGCGTTCGGACCGGGCGCGCTTGGGGCTGACCTTGACGGCGCTTGGTTTTCTGATTTTCACGCTGGGCAGCAAGCCCGAATGGCTGGGGTTGGATCGCAGCCCGGTGATCGGTTTTGTGCAAACCAGCGTTTTTACCATCGGGTTGGGATTGCTTTGTCTGGGAGGCTACGTCAGTCTTTCGGCATTGTGGAGCGGGCAAGAAAAATCCATTCTGGCCGACATTGGCCCGCGTTTGATGGCAACCGGCTATGTTGTGGCAGTTTTTGCGGGCATGGCAGATATTTTTGGTATGGGAACGCAACCTTTTCCTGCTGTGCCATTTTTTGGCCCCTGGCAAGCGGTTGGCGTGCAGGTTGGTGAGGCGATGATTGCGCTGGGGATGTTATTGTTGGTTCCGTACCATCAGCTACGATAAATCAACTGTTTCTTTCCCGGCCAGTTTATCGGTGATATGTCGGGTGACGATTTCGAGCGCGTTGGGCTGATGGACGTAGTCCAAATTGTCGGTGCGGATGGTTAGCACGGGGCAGAGGTCGAAGGAGCTCAACCATTCGTCGTAAAACGTATCCAGCAGAGAGAGATATTCAGCGCTGATGCCGGTTTCCATGCCGCGCGCGCGGCGGCGAATGCGTTCTGTCAGCACTTCCACGGGGGCTTTCAGGTAAATCAACAGGTTGGGGGCGGGCAAACTGGTGACGACTAAATCAAACAGGCGGCGGTACGAGAAATAATCTCGCTCAGTCATATTGCCCATATGGTTTAGGGCACGGGCAAAGATGTAGGCATCTTCGTAGATGCTGCGGTCGCTGATGGCTGTGCGTGAGTCAGCGGCCAGTTCGAGATATTGGCGGGCGCGATGCCCCAAAAAATAGACCTGTAGGTGGAAAGACCAGGCGCGCATATCGGCGTAGAAATCGGGCAGGTAGGGGTTATCGGAAACAGATTCGTAACCCATGGCCCAGCCCTGACGCGCGCCGATGCGTTCTGTCAGTGAAGTTTTGCCTGCGCCGATGTTTCCGGCGACCAAAATGATTTTTTTTGTCATATCTCGCTCCGTTTGTTTTTGTGAAAGCAGATAGCCTTCTCGCCAACCAACTATGAAACCATGGCATCAATCACTCGACTATAGATAGCAATCACATCATCGTCCATGTCATCCCTGTGGTTGCGAAAATTTATGGAAGTAATAGTTTACTCAGATTTCCTGTTTTTAGGAAGAATCGAGACCCGGATGATACTGTGGATGAATTAAGCCATATTGAGAATCGCTGTTCTTAACTTTCCAACCTTGCAAGATGTGATAAATGGCATTATCATCAAAAATGAAGGCCTGCGTGTGCAGGTTGAATTTCAAAGGAGAAAAGATGAAACGCTCTTTATTTGTTGTGCTTTCCGTGGTCATGATGGCCTCGGTCTTGCTGGCGGCCTGCGCCCCGGCAACCCCCGTCGCCACCGAAGTCCCGCCGACCGAAGTCCCAACCGCTGTTCCGCCGACTGCGGAGCCCACCGCCGTGCCCGAGCCCGCCATTGGCTCGCCCGAACATCCCATCAAAGTACTGTTTGTCCCGTCTGTTGACGCCAACATCATCGTCACCGGCGGCCAGGTGATGGCTGACGCCCTTAACAAGGCCACCGGCCTGACCTTCGAAGTCACCGTCCCGACCTCCTACGCCGCCACCATCGAAGAAATGTGCGCCTCGCCCGCCGACACGATGGCCTTCATCCCCGGCCTGGGCTACGCCATCGCCAGCCAGCTGTGTGGCGTGGATGTTGCCTTCAAGGCCATTCGCTACGGCTACCCGGTTTACTGGGCCGAATACATCGTCGCCCGCGACAGCAAATTCCAGACCCTGGCTGAGCTGCAAGGCGCGAAGTGGGGCTACGGTGACCAGGGTTCCACCTCTGGCTACATGGTTCCCACCGTTGAACTGGCCGCCGCTGGCGTCGTCCCCGGCGAACAGGTTCAAACCGGCGGCCACAACCAGACCGTCACCGCCGTCTACAATGGCGAAGTTGACTTCGGTACCGTCTTCTACAGCGTGCCGCTCAACGCCGATGGCAAGCCCGTCTTCACCTACGATGATTTCCTGGCCGGCAAAGTTACCCCCGAAATGTACGAACTGCCCGCCGAGGTCATCCCCAACTGCGCCCCCGACGCCGAAGGCAAGAAACTGCTCTGCGACGGCTGGCGTGTGCTTGACGCCCGCGCCAACATCCGCGTGGAAGCCCCCGATGTGATGCAGAAAGTCCGCATCCTGGCCGTCTCCGCCGCCATTCCCAATGACACCCTGTCCTTTGGGCCGGATTTTCCCGCTGACGTGCGCACCCAGATCGAAGATGCTTTGGTCGCATTTGCTCAGACTGAAGAGTGGAAGACCTCCATCGGCAGCGCCGACTTCTACGGCTGGTCGGGCATTGACGCTGCCACCGACGCCGAATACGACATGGTTCGCAACATGGTGCAGGCCACCGGTTACACCATCAAGCCGTAATCGGTTGATTGTCTGATTTGTGGGGCAGGGGAGTTTCCCCTGCCCCAATTTTTACTCTTCCTTTTTCGATTGCGCCAGGCTGGGAACCCTCGACATGCTTCAAATTAAAAACCTGACCAAAATTTATGATGGCGGCGTGCAAGCACTGGATAATGTCAGTTTTGAAGTGCCAGATGGCGAATTTCTGGCCGTGATTGGCTTGAGCGGCTCAGGCAAATCCACCTTGCTGCGCTGCATCAACCGGTTAATTGAGCCGACTTCCGGCCAAATTTTGTGGGACGGGGTTGACATCACCGCCGCCTCGCAGGAAGAAATGCGCCTGGTGCGCCGAAAAATCGGCATGGTTTTTCAGCATTTTAATTTGGTACACCGCTCCAAAGTCATCACCAATGTTCTGTCCGGGCGGCTGGGCTACGTCAACCCGGCCTGGAGCCTGGTCAACCGCTTCCCCAAAGAAGATATTGAAAAAGCCATGCGTCAACTGACCCGCGTGGGAATTGTCGATAAAGCCAACCAGCGCGCTGACGAATTGAGCGGCGGCCAGCAGCAGCGCGTCGGCATCGCCCGCGCTCTGATGCAGGACCCGCGCATGATTCTGGCCGATGAGCCGGTTGCCAGCCTCGACCCGGTGCTCGCCCACAGCATCATGTCGCATCTGGAAGATATCAACAAAAACGACGGCGTGATGGTACTCTGCAGCCTGCACTTTCTCGACCTGGTGCATCGTTACGCCGGCCGGGTAGTGGCCTTGAATGCCGGAAAACTGGTTTTTGAAGGCCTGCCCAAAGACATTGACGATAAAAAATTCAAAGAAATTTATGGCCGCGACGCCGAACGGGTGGGGTAGCGCAATGCAAACAAAACCAAAAACATCCCTTTGGAAATCTGCCCGCGTTGGGCTGGTCACGCTGCTCGGCCTGGTGATTTTCGCCTACGGCTTCCAAATCACCCGCGTGGATTTGGAAGAACTCCGTAGCGAAAAACGTCAGGAAAGTCTGGTGCGCGTCACCCGCGCCCTGGCCCAGCCGGATTTGCTGGCTTACGACCAGACCGAAGAAGTCGTCAACATTCCGCTGTATGTGCCGTGCCGCGCCGATGGCCTGCTGTCCGCCGCCCCGGCGCACACCGGCGCTGACCCTTACCTGACACTGACGCCCGCTTGCGCCGCCCCCGGCGAAACCGTGCGCGTGGAAGGTTTCAACTTTGCCCCCAGCACCACCGGCCCGGTGCGCTTCGTCCCCGGCGGCGATATTAACAACAACGTCACACTGGGACGCGATAACGCTGATACCGATGAAAACGGCCATTTTGCGCTCGACCTGACCCTGCCGAAACGCCCCAGCGAAGAAGTTCAATACATTCGCGCCACCCTGCGGCGCAACATTGGCACCCCGCATCTGACCCAAACTGCGCGCGACACCTGGGAAAAAATCATCGAAACCGTTTTTCTGGCGCTGCTGGCGACCGTTTTCGGCACCCTGCTCGCCATTCCGATTAGTTTCATCGCCGCCCGCAACCTGATGAAACCGGTTAAAAGCCCGCTCGCCAGTATTTCCCTGTCGGTGCTGGGCTGGCCGGTGGGCATCGCGCTTGGTTTCCTGGCTTTTGGCTGGGTGGAAGCCTTCAGCGCCAGATTGGGCGCGGCGCTGTGGGTCAACCTGCTGGTGACGATTCTCGCGCCGCTGGCGGCGGTTTGGGGTCTGCGTTGGGCCATCCCCGAAGAAGAATCCAACGCGCCCGCGCCATCGCTGCCATCGCTGCGGCTGGCAAGGCTGGGCGTCATCTTTCTTTCGGCGCTCGGTGTTTTTTTGGGGCTTTTTCAACTGGCAAGTTTGTTGATGTCCATCGGAGAAGCGGCACAGCCCGCGCTGGCTTCCTTCGGATTTCTCGGCTATTTCCTCTTTCAGATTGGCGATATTCTCGCGCTGACGGCTACCGCGCTGGGCGCGCTGGCAGTTGGCGCGGCGCTGAGCAGTTTCCTCGGGCGGATTGGTTTGCGCGCCACTGAAAAAATGACCCCTGTCGGGTTGAAACCGCTCAACCTGGCGCTGGCCGCGCTGGCGGGCGCCACCATCTTCGGGCTGATTGGGTATCTGGTCGAGAGGCTCTATCAGCCAGGCAACCCGTTCTACACGTTTTGGCTGCCGGTTGCGCTGGGCGCGGCGCTCGGCGCGGCGTTGGCGCTTTTCATCAAACCCAAAACCGCCCTGCCGATTGGCATGGTGATTTACACCATCACGCGCACCATTCTCAACGCCCTGCGCTCGGTCGAAGCGCTGGTGATGGCAATTGTCTTCGTCATCGCCGTCGGCATTGGCCCCTTCGCCGGGGTGATGGCGCTCGGCCTGCACACCATTGTCAGCCTGGCAAAACTCTACTCGGAGCAGGTCGAAAGCATCGCCTCCGGCCCGCTCGAAGCCATCGAGGCCACTGGCGCCAATCGCTTGCAAACCATCATTTATGCTGTCATCCCGCAAATTGTGCCGCCCTACATTTCTTACACCATGTACCGCTGGGATATTAACGTGCGCATGTCCACCATCATCGGTTTTGTCGGCGGCGGCGGCATTGGCTTTTTGCTGCAGCAAAATATCAACCTGCTCAACTATCGCGGCGCAAGCGCCCAAATGCTGGCGATTGCGATTGTGGTTGCCAGCATGGATTACATCTCGTCGGTGCTGCGCGAAAAGACGCTTTAGCACGCATGACTCGACTGCAAAAGCCCACTCACCGCACGCGTACCTGCGGTTGGCGCAGGCAGAGACGCGGAGTATTAGTGCACCAATGATTCCTTCTTGCCGCTGATGCGCTTGCGGAACATTCCGTATGTCCAGTCTTGATAGACTATGAACGAACCCACCACCGATGCAATGCTTTCCAATTTGTGCACAGGCGAAGTGGAGTTACAAAAAAGGTTGGAAAGCCAACCTGGCTTTCCAACCTTTCATCTCGAATTTACGACCGCTTGCTGTGGTCAACGGCTTTCAGAATTTTGAGATTTAGCACGATGAAGCGCCAGAGTTGATATAATTTGAAGTTCATCCAAAATTTATCTTTCGGTGTGATTTCCATAACAGGTCTCCTTTGGATTCCAATGTCTCCAGACATTGGAACATAAGCGAAGTCGGGAGACTTCGCAGTCCGAAATTATTCGGGAATTATTTTCCAGCCGGGCAGGGCCTTGAATTTCCACATGAAAGTATAGTGGAGCATGAACTTCATCCACGCGCCCGCCACGCCCATTTCCATGTGATTGACAAACAGGTCGCGGCCTGATTCGTTGGGGAAGCGTTTCTCGTCGGGGACAACGGGGTGCATCACGATGGTGACGGCGCTGCCATCCCAAAGTGAATCGCCCATCGAAGCCACGCAAGCCGCCACCATTTCAGACATGCGCTCGTAGTGCGTCATGCGGCCTTTGGTAATCAAATCCACAATGTTGAGCGCCACCACGCGCCCGATAATTCCGCTGACCATGCCCGTGCGCGGCGGCGCGGCGGAAATCGCCAGCCCGTTTTTGTTGGTGTGCGGCACCGAAATCGGTCCGGGCGGCGCAAAGGCAATCCCAGCCGCGAAGATGTTGGCGTAGTTGGGGTTTTGATACGCCGAGGGCCAGGCGTCTGGGTTGCGTTTCAGCACGTCATACGACAAGCCGTAAATTCCATCCACCAGCACAAAGCCCGCCGCGTTGACCACTTTTGCAGAAACATCGCCGCCGTCCTTGCCGATGTACTTCATCGGCTGTCCCTTGAACTGCGGGATGAGCATCGAAAAGTCAAACGGGGTTGTGCCTTGCTCGCCTGCGTAATTTTCCCAGTGGATAAGTCCATCTTCCACTTTGGTCACGCCGGTTTGCACCTGCCATTGGATGCCGTAATCCTTGAAAACGGCTTCGATAAATTCCTGACTCGAAAGCAATTTTCCATTTTTATTGACTTGAATTCCGCGCACGCCAAAATCACCGACAGCGGCTTCATTGGAAAGCCACAGCAACTCGGCATTCTGGCGCACGCCCTGCTTGACCAAATCTTTGTGAACATTGATGATGTATTCAAACGCCGCGCCCTGACAGGTTGCGCCGGGGTGTCCCGTGCCGATGACCATCTTGAGCTTCTCGCCCTTCTTCATTCGCTCGATGGCGGCCAGATAATTATCGCGGGTTTGGACGGCGTGCGGCAGGGAGCAGATGGAATTCGTAAACCCGCCTCCATCTGGTCCCAAGCCGGGCGTGCCTTCAAAGTTGAGTTTCGGCCCCGGGGCGATGACCAAATAGTCATATTCCACGCGGACGGCTTCGCCTGTTTCGGCTCTTTCGCCGACGACGAACTGGTCGCCCGCATCCGGGTGAACTTCCTTGACGGCGGCATGAATAAACTTGATTCCCATGCGGTCATAGACCGGTTTGAGTTTGAAAATCGTTTTCTCCGGCGCCATGTGACCCACGCCAACCCACACCCACGAAGGGATGTAAGCGAACACATCACGGTTGCTGATAACCGTGACTTCGTGCTGTTTGCCGAGTTTTGCTCCCAGATACAACGCGGCGGTATGCCCGGCAAAGCCCGCGCCCACGACAACAACTTTTGCCATAATTCTCTCCTCTCCAAATGACGATCTGATATTTTGATGTCCCATCTTCCGCAAGGATACATAGTACTATTTTGTACAAGAAAACTCCCCAGACAGATTTGTCTGGGGAGCAGGATTTTAGTAGACCAGCGTTTTTTTGTCGGCGCTGATGCGTTTGCGGAACATATAGTAGCTCCAGCCTTGATAGACGAGCACAATCGGGACGAAGATGAGCGCGACGATGGACATGACCGTCAGCGTGTACTGCGACGAGGAGGCGTTGTAGATGGTCAGAGACCAATCGGGGTTGGTGGTGGAGAGCATCACGTTGGGGAAGGTCATCAGGAAGAAAGTGATCTGTGTGAAGACGATGTTGAGCGCAACCATGATGAAAGCCCAGCCTTCGCGTTTCTGGTTGATGAAATACCCAGCCGCTAGCAGGAAAGCGATTGCCGCAATCGGCACAACGCCAGGGCTGACCATGCCGCGATTCCAGAAGTCCGCGATGTAGGTGAAAATGCCCAGCGCGATGTACAACACCGTTGCAACGACCCATAACTTTTTGGCGGTTGCGTTGACGCGCTCGCGCAGTTCGCCTTCCAGTTTCAGGCCGAGGAAGTTCGCGCCGTGCAGCAGGAAGATTGCCACAGTGGTCACGCCGCCGAGCAAGCCGTACGGATTGAGCAGGGTGAACAGGTTGCCCGTGAACATCTTATCCGCGTTGATTGGGATGCCGCGCGCCAGGTTGGCGAAAGCCGCGCCAAGCAAAAGGGCCGAGAGAAATGAACCGATGGCGATCATCCAGTCGAAGCGGCTGCGCCAGGCGGGAGCCGCATCTTTTGAGCGATATTCAAACGAGATGCCGCGCAGAATGAGACCGACCAGCAGCAGGAACAGCGCCAGATAAAATCCGCTGAACATGGTGGCGTACCATTCAGGGAAGGCCGCGAAGGTCGCACCGCCCGCAGTCAGCAGCCAGACTTCGTTACCGTCCCAGGTGGAGCCAATCGAGTTGATGATGGCGCGGCGCTCCACATCTTTTTTGCCGATGAAGGGCAGGAGCATTCCCACGCCGAAGTCGAAGCCTTCGAGGAAGTAGAAGCCAATCCACAGGATGGCGATTAGGATGAACCAAAGGATTTGTAAGAATTGGTAAGACATGTTGTTTCTCCAATGTCATTGCGAGCGCACTGTGCGAAGCAATCTCCTGTTAGTTATATGGAGACTGCCACGCCGCCAAGAACGGGCGGCTCGCAGTGACAGACTCTAGTCTTGCGAGCCAACAATGGCAGGCGCCGCAACATCCACCGATTCGTGGATAGCCGCATCAGGTCCCGCGAGAGCGGTTTTCTTCATCAGGTAGACCATGGCGACAGCCAGTGAGCCGTAGACAACCGTATAGCCGATGAGCGAAATCCACAAGTCAACCACGGTCAGGTTCGGGGAGACGGCATCCTGCACCTTGAGTAAGCCGTAGACGATCCAGGGTTGGCGACCCATCTCGGTCAGGAGCCAGCCTGAGGCGTTGGCAAGATACGGCAGGATGAGTATCCAGGGGACCCACTTCATCCATTTGGCTTTGGTGATGTCGCCGCGCATCATTGCCCAAACGAAGAAGGCGGCGATGCCGATCATAATGAAACCGAAGAACATCATGATGCGGAAGGTCCAGTAGGTGACGACCATCAGCGGAACGTAGTCGCCAGGGCCGTATTGCGCGACTGCCTGCGCCTGAAGTTCGTTGACGCCTTTGACTTCACAAGTGAAGTTGTTGCACGCCAGAAAACTCATGGCATACGGAATGCGGATTGACCAGACTTCCTGCTTGCCGCTCAGATCGCCGATGGTCAGTAGGGAGAACGGAGCGGGCTGCTCGGTTTCCCAGACTGCTTCGAGCGCAGCCATTTTCATCGGCTGGGCGGTGTACATGAACTGTCCCATGGCGTGACCGCCGAAGAAAATCATCAGGCTGGCAACCAACCCCACCCAAGCCGCCATCTGGAATGAGCGCTTGAAGAAGTCCACGTTCTGTTTGCGGACAATGTGATAGGCGCTCACCGCCAAAATCAGGAAAGCCGCCATGGCGAAACCGTCAGAGATGGTGTGCCAGAAGAAAATCCAGCCTTTGGGGTTGCCGATCAGCGCGAAGAAGTTGACCATCTCGAGGCGTCCGTTGGCTTCGTTGAATACATACGAAGCGGCGGGCGGAGCCTGCATGAAGCCGTTGGCGAGCAAAATCCACAGCGCCGAAAGATTCGATCCGATTGCCACCATCCAGATGGAAGCCAGGTGTACTTTTTCGGGTACGCGTCCCTCGCCGAAGATCCAGATGCCCAGGAAGGTGGATTCCATGAAGAAAGCCAGCAAGGCTTCCACCGCCAGCGGCGCGCCGAAGATGTCGCCCACATAGCGGCTGTATTCGCTCCAGTTCATGCCAAACTGGAATTCCTGTACGATGCCTGTCACCACGCCGATGGCAAAGTTGATCAGGAACAACTTGCCCCAAAACTTGGTCATCTTGCGCCAGGTCTCATCCTTGGTCTGGTAGTAGCGCGTTTGCATGAACGCCACGAACCAGCCCAGTCCCAGCGTGAGCGGGACGAAGAGCCAGTGGTAGATGGTCGTGAGACCGAACTGCAATCGAGATAGGGTTACGATATCCATACATTCTCCTTTTGAAACTTAGAATTGAAAAACGAGGTTGCCGTTTGAAACCAATGGGATGGATTGCGCCTCTTCCGCTAAATCCGCAAAATTGATGGACGCCATTTCGCGCAGCATGGCAACTTGTACGCGCCCCCATTTTGTCCGCACAGGACAATGCGCTTGGAAGGGACAATCGTCCTCACCCTTGACTTGCAGGCACTCCGAGAGCAGAATTGGTCCCTCGAAGGCCTCGACCACATCTTTGAGTGTTATTTCGCTGGCGGGGCGTGGCAGTTGCAAACCGCCCTCGCGCCCAGGGAAAGTTGCTACCAGCCGGGCCTGCGCCAGCTGCGCGACAATCCGTGCCATGAACGAGGCTGGGATAAACATTTCTTGTTGGATGGCCGCCGAGGAAAGGCGTACCGCCTCGCTCCGCTTGGCAAGAGCAAGCACAACGCGCACGGCGTAATCAGTTTGGCGATTGATTCTTAGCATGGAATACCTTTACTTAATGTGTCAACGTTTACGAATAGTGTAGTGGTTGTGATGGCTGTCACACAATCGCAGAATGTCATGGTATGTTCGTGATGTTTATCACATTTTAGTTTTCTGATCAACTGCCGATTTTTCCATGCGTTTCTCCCCAAAATTTTTTCTGTTTACTGTTGTCGTCGCCCTGGCCCTCGGTCTCGTTGTTGCCTACGCCACTTTTGCCGACCTGCCTGCCATTGCCTCACTGCCGGAACGCCTCAACACCCCCTCCATCCGCATCACTGACCGAAATGGGCGTCCGCTCTACGAGATTCTGCCCGAAAACGGCGGGCGGCACGCGGTTATCGCTCTTGAGAGTATTCCGTTGTGCATGAAGCAGGCCGCCATCGCCGTTGAAGACGAAAATTTTTACACCAACCCTGGCGTAGACGCGCAAGGCATTCTGCGCGCGCTGTGGATTAACCTGCAAGGCGGCGAAACCCTCGCGGGTGGCAGCACCATCACCCAGCAGGTTGCCCGCAACCTGCTTTTGCGCGACGAACTCTCCCAGCGCACATTGCGCCGCAAACTGCGCGAAAGTGTTCTCGCCTGGCAGATGGCGCGTGCGCTTTCCAAAGATGAAATTCTTGCTCTGTATCTTAATCAGACCTTCTACGGCGGTTTCGCCTATGGGGTGGAAGCCGCCGCCCAGACTTACTTTGGCAAACCCGCCGCTGATTTGCTCTTGCCGGAGTGCGCCCTGCTGGCCGGACTGCCGCAGGCCCCGGCGTTTTACAACCCTTTTACCCATTCGGAAGCGGCTAAAGAGCGTCAACGCATCGTTTTGGGGTTGATGGAAAAAGACGGCTTCATCAGTTCTGCTGAACGTCAGCAGGCTGAACAAACTCCGCTGACGTACAACGTTGCGCCTTTCCCCATTCGCGCCCCGCACTTTATTTGGCAAGTCAAGGCCGAACTCGACGCTCTCGCCCTTGACCCGCGCGCCAGTTTGGTGGTGCGTACCAGCCTCGACTTGAGCGCTCAAACCAGCGCCGAAGACGCGATTTCTCATCAGATTGATAAATTCAAACAGGATAACGATCTTGACCATAATCTCAACAACGCCGCCGCCGTCGTGTTGGATGCCCGCTCTGGGGAGATTCTCGCGCTGGCGGGCAGCGCCGATTATTTTGATGCGTCCATCGCTGGAGCGGTGAACATGGCAATTGCCCGGCGTCAGCCAGGTTCCGCCTTCAAGCCTTTTCTCTACGCTCAAGCCTTTGACCCGTTAAACCCGTCTCCCTGGACAGCCGCCACCCCGCTTTTCGACGTGGAAACGACTTTTATCACTGGCGACGGCCAGCCCTATCTGCCCAAGAATTACGATGGCCGCGAGCATGGCCCCGTTTCGGCGCGGGTAGCGTTGGCCTCCTCGCTTAATATTCCGGCAGTTGCCACCCTGCAAAAAGTTGGCGTGAATGAGATGACGCGCCTCGCCAACCGTCTTAGCATCGAATCGCTTTCCAGCCCGGATGAGTACGACCTTTCGCTGGCGCTGGGCGGCGGGCAAATGAGCCTGTTGGAACTGACCAACGCCTACGCCGCGCTCGCCAACAACGGCTTTTTTAGCCACTATCGCGCCATTCTCGACATCCGCGACGCAGATGGCAATCTGCTGTACCAGCCCGCGCCGCCCGCGCCTGTTCAGGTTTTCGACCCGCGCGCCGCCTGGCTGATTAGCGATATTCTCAGTGATGACAATGCCCGCCAATTGGGTTTTGGCAAAAATAGCACGCTCCAAATTGAGCGCCCTGCCGCTGTCAAGACCGGCACCACGACCAACTTTCACGATAACTGGACGATTGGTTATACCCCCAGCCTGGTTGTCGGTGTCTGGGTGGGCAACAGCGACTATCAGTCCATGCGCGATGTCAACGGGTTGACGGGTGCCGCGCCCATCTGGCAGGATATCATTCGCGCCCTGTTGCGCGGCAAACCAGCCGAGGCTTTTATCCGCCCGGATGGGCTGATTCAGCGCGAAGTCTGCACCTATTCCGGGCTGTTGCCCACGCCGCTGTGCGATAAAACCGCTCTGGAATGGTTCATTGCCGGAACGGAGCCAACTCAACCCGATAACGTTTATCGCCAAATTTGGCTGGACGCGGCGACCGGGCAACTCGCCAGTGAAGCAACGCCGTCAGTACGCCGTCAGCCGGTTACCGTCCTCGATTTGCCGCCTCAGGCGCAGCGCTGGGCGCGCTCTCAGGGTTTGATTCTGTTCTCTGATTTTTCATCCGTTCCCGCAGTTGATTCTGCTGCGCTGGTTTTGCGCTCTCCCCAAGCCGGGGCAGAATATCGTCTTGCCGCAACTCTGCCGCGCGAAGCTCAACAACTGCCCGTCGAAGTTTTGGCGGGCGCGGGTGTGCGTCAGGTGACGTTGTGGGTGGATGGCGTTCAGGTCGCCGTCTTTGACGCGCCGCCCTACACCTGGTGGTGGTTTCTCTCTGAGGGCGAGCACCGTTTTCAGGCGCGCGGAACCGGCGCTGACGGGCAACCGATTGTCAGCGCCGAGGTGAAAATTCGCGTCACGCGGTAGATTATTTCACCACAAACACGCTTCCGGCGCTGCGTCCGGCCACGTCTGGAAAGTAGAATTCTTTGGCGGTCAATGGCAGAACATGGAACTCGCCTGCCATGCTGGCGCGCGCCAGGTAGGTGATGGTGTACGTCCCGGCGGGGAGATAGTCGGCAGACATGATCACTTTGTCATCGTAAATTTGTTTGTAGTAGAAGTACCACCAACCCCAACCGTAGCGGTTGTAATCATTGGCCTGATAACTTTGCGGTGTTTGTTGCGAGGTTTGCAGGGATGCGTCAACGGCTTCCAACCCGGCGGGGAGCGGGTCGTCAATCACGACGTAGTGCAGGCTTGCGGGCGCGATGATGGTCAGTCTGACTTGCACCAACTCACCGCGCGCCGCTGTGCTGATGGGAGTTTTCAAATCATCTGGGTGAAAATACTGGCGTGAAACGAGAATGCCCTGGTCGAGGGCGGTCACGTCTTTGACCGGCAGGCTGTAATCCATGAATGCGGTGTAGTACAGTGCACCGGGACCGTCGCCGCGTGTGATGACCAGCGTGTTGACCGTGTCGGCCAGCAGTTTCTCAGCATCCAGGCGCAGGGTGGTGGTTTGGCGCAAATTATCGGCGTTGGCCTGATGCTTTTCGAGCAGAGTCCCGTTCAGGCCGATGGCGTAAGCGTAATTTGTCTCGAACTCGCCGGAAAGCGCCAGCCAGTGCGTCAGCGCCATCAGCGACCAGGCGGTTTCCTGAGTCGAATACCAGTGCGGGCCGTCGCGGTGTTTCATCAGCCAGCGAATACCATCTGCAATTAGCGCGTTTTGCGGATCAACGGCAATCAGCGCATCAAGGACGATGGCAGTTGTGCGTGTATCCGTGTTCCAGTTCCAATAATCAGTGGCGCTTTCACCCCACCACGCCCCCGCCGCGGATTTCGCCGCCGCGCTGTTGATTTCTGAAAGCAGGGCTGCGACGCCATCATCTTCCGGGTGCGAAAGGCGCATAGCCTGCATCAGCAAGGCTTTGCCGTACAGGTCGAGGTTGTCGCGGTGTGTGAACAGGGCCTGGGCGTGATTGTCGTCGGGGCGGCCAGCGCGCGCCAGAGCGTAGAGCATGAAGGCCAGGCGGTTTTGTTGCCAGTGTGGGGCGCTTTGCCCCGGGTGTGGCAGGTTGTCGGTCAGATAAGTCAGCCCCAATTCCAGCACATTTTCCGAAACGGTGTAGCCCGCTTTTTGGGCTTCGAGCAGGCCGAAAATGACGTAGGCGCTGGTGGTCGGCTGGCTATCAGAACCCGGCCACAGCCCCCAGCCGCCATCGCCGTTCTGATTATTGTTGATGCGTTGAAGCGCTGGAACAACTTGCGCATCGAGCGCCTTTTGCAGGTCGCTGGTGGGTTTGCCAGCCAATTGCAGGGCTTCAAGCGAGATGAGATTGGGCAAAAAGCGCGAGACGGTTTGCTCCATGCACAGGTAAGGATAGTCGTTCAGATACGTCAGGCCGTCGGTCATCGAGGCTGCCAGCGAGGGCGAAACTTCCAGATTGAGCGCCGCATCGAGAAAATCCATCCCGGTGGGCAGGCTGATGGTCTCCGTCACCGAATCAGCGGTGCGCAACACTCCGGCGCTGCCGACTGTTTCGATGACGTGATAGGCCAAAACGGGGAGGCCCTGCCCGGGCAAAATGCCCAGCTCTGGTTTGGTCGAGTCGCTGTAACTGCCAGTTCCGGCGCTGGAACTGCGGACGCTGGCGGTTAAATCTACACGCTGAGCGCCGGGTTGAACGCTGGTCTCCCAGGTGACGTAGGCTTGCTGACGAGCTGGCACGCGCACGCTTTGCTGCGCGTCCGTGTTGATGATCAGCCCCTCGGCCTGCAGTGTGACATTGACGGTCAGCGCCGTGGCGGTGTTGTTGTGAATCACCGCGCCGAGTGTGACGACATCATCCACGACAAAGAAGCGCGGCGTTTGCAATTGAATTTGCAGTGGGCGCGTGCTGAGCAGTTCGCTGCTTGTTTCGCCAACGCGCGTGTCATCCGTCACGGCGCGGGCGGTCATTTGCCAGGTTGTCAAGTTGTCGGGCAGGCTGAGCGTTACCTGCGCCTGACCATTTTTGTCGGTGAGAACTTGCGCCTGCCAGAAGGCGGTATCCTTGAAGTTTTGGCGCACCGTCACAATGCCGGTTTGCCCCTCGCCTTTGCCGCCGCCGCTGCCAGCCTTTTCGCCATCCGGTGCGGATTCCTGGTAGTTGGCGTTGAAATCTTCGGCGTTGAGGACGATGCTTGATGCGGTCGTGACGCTCAGGCCGCGAACCGGGTAAAAAGCCTCCAGCAGAGATGGATTGACAGCGGGCGCGAGCGCCAGCACGGCCTGATCCACCAGCGCCAGCGAGACATCGGCCTGCACCGGTTTGCCGTTCAAATCGCTGGTTTGGACGGTGTAGGTGACGCTATCGCCGGGGCGCGCGCTGGTTTTGTCGCTGTTTAGTTTGACGTTAATTTGTTGTTGCGCCAGGTTGATGTTGATGCGCACCACACCCATCTTAAAATCGGGCGGGGTGATGCCATCCGCCGCTTTGACTACCATCACCGAGACGTACATCACCGGCGCCATATCGGCGGTAATGGGCAATTTGTACACGCTGCTATTATTTTCGAGCGTGACCACCTTTTTCGCGTAGATATGTCCGCGCTCCACGGTAATGAGCGCCAGGTTTTGGCCTTCAAATGGCTGGGCAATCAGAATTTTGGCGGTTTCGCCGGGGGCATAGCTGTCTTTGTCGGCAATCAGTTGGAAGGAGCGGTCATTGCTTTCACGCCAAGGGATGTACTTCCGGCTGGAGACCCACAGGTAGCTGGAGGCTTTCGCCATCCGCCCCTGATTGTCTTTGGCCGTGACCGTGGCTTTGTACTCGCCCCCGGTCGGCGGCGTGAAGGTGACCGTTGCCAGGCCATTTTCATCTGTGACTGCTGAAGCGCTGCCCGCCGGGATAATCTTCACGGATGAATCCCAGTGCGAGACGCCATTTTCGTCTTTGCGGATGATGCTGTACCAGCGCTGTTCGCCAAATGCCACGCTGAGCGTTTGCCCGGCGATTGGTTTCCCGTCCACATCCAGCGCTGCCAGATGAAAAGTTTGCGCTTCGCCCTGTTTGCCGACGTAGTTTTCCGGGCGAATTCCGGCGTGGATGGCGCTTCCCAGCACTGTCAGGCTGGCGCTGCTGCCGACCAGATTGCCGCCAACATCGGTGACATTGGCGCTGAAGTCAACTGTCTGGCTGACGCCTTCTTTGGCAAGGGACATTGTTTGCGAAAGTTCAAAATGGCCGTTCTCGTCTGTTTGTCCCTGGCCTTCGTTGGTGACAGGCGGCGCGTTGCCGGGGCCGCCGTTGTAGTAATACTCGTAATAATCAAAATCGCCGAAACTGAATCTGCCATAATCTGCGGGCGGGGTGTAGAAATACGGACGCGCCTCCATGAACCAATCCACGGTGGCATTGCCCAGCGCGCCGCCAGAGTAATAGGCGGCATCCAGCGTAAAAGCGGCCTGTTCGCCTGCCAAAACCTGTTCGGGCGTGGTTTGGGCTGTCACCGCAAACTGTGGCTTGACGTATTCTGCCACGCGGAAGGAAGTTGCGCCAAAGGAAACATCGCTTCCTGGCGCGGCATTCACCTGAAGATAGTAATTGCCCACTGGCGCATCCGCGCCCAGGTCATACTGCAATGCAAACGTGCCGTTGGCCGAAATATCCACCGATTGCGAAAAAATCTGCCCCTGATCGTTGTCAATTGTGACATATACCTGCTTTTGCGATGGCAGGCGATAGTGCAAATCGTCGTTCAGGCGCAAAATGCCTTTGATGTAGACCGGCTGATTGGGACGATAAATTGGTCTTTCGGTGTAGACGTAGGCAAACGCATCGCGGCCTGGTGTCCAGTATTCCTGCCAGATTCCGGCCTGCCCCTGGCTGACGCCCGCGCCCCAATCGCTGGCGGCCATGGCGACCTGTGAGTCGCCTGCGGCGCTGGCGCCAGAACTTCTGGCGCTGGCGTACCAGACATTGGCGGCCTGCGGCAAATAGGCCAGACCGTTTTTGTCGGTGTTGGCGCTCCCCAGCAAGTTCAGGTCATAATCGTAAAAGGCGATGGAGACATTTGGCGCAGGCTGGCCGCCTTCGGCGTCCAACAGCCAGGCCAGGGCTTCGGTAGGCGTGGTCTTCAGCGTCAGGGTATCGTTGGCGACGATAATCAGCGCCTCTTGCGCGCCAGTATCTTTTTGCGGATCTGTTTGTAGTTTGAGATAGTAATAACCGGGGAGCAGCGCGCCATCCTCGTTCAGCGCCATGCGCATCCGCGCAAAACGATCTTTGGCGGCGGTTAATGTGGGCGACCATTGGCGCAGCGGGCGCGCGTCGGTCTGATAAGCGCTCCGGTTAACGGAGCCATTGCTCAGCCGTGTGAATTCGTCGAAGGGCAGACGAAACAGCGAAAAGGTGGCTGAATTCAAGTTGATATATTCAAAAAATATCGTCTGCTCGCTGGCCGGACGAAAAATGAGCGGCGCGGAGGGCGTCACCAGCCCGGCGTAAGGGCTGAGGCCGGCGGTTACAAAGCTGAAAGAATACTCGCTGGCGATGGTGTTGCCATAAATATCGCTAATGCCCGGCAAAACGCGGATGACGTACTCGGTGGACGGTTCCAAACCGATGATGTCGAGGCGCTGGTTGTAGTCGCGGTAGACCAGTTGTATGGGTTGCTCTGGCTGCGGCGAAACCCGCACCCGGTTTTGGACGCTCTCGGCCTTGATTTGTGTGTTGAAATACACGCTCGCCGTCATTGAGAAGGAAGCCTGCTTCCCGCCGGAGGGAACAACGCTCTCAATCATCGGACGCGGCGTGGTCGCCAGTTTGGCGTGGAAGGTCTTGCCCAGCAAACCGCCATCTTGCGCCCGCGCCGTCTGTGCCAGCGTCAGGTTGTAAAAACTGGCAATCGCCAGGCGGCTGACGGGTTTGACCGTCAAGTCGGTGCCGCTTTCATTCCAGGTCAATTTCACTGGCACGGCCGCGCCAGTTTCTACATTTTGAAACGTCAGCGCTTGCGCCGCGCTTTCTCGCTCCATCGGCTGATTGAAGGTCAGTGTAAACGCCTGGTCAAGCGCCACGTTGTTGATACTTTCGGAGAAATTACTGCCAATGCCTTCCAGTGTGAAATCGGTTACTCGTGGAAAAGTGGTGGTAAACGCCCATGAAAAGCTTTCTGCCAGCGGCAGGCCGGTCGTATCTTTGAGCGTGGGACGCAGGCTGACCTGATAGCTGATGCCGCTATCGAGGCCATTTTCTGGCTGAAAAACATACACCGATGAACTGACCCACGTCCCCGCGCCTGCCACCGGCGGCTGAATGGTGATGGGCGCAGGCTGGGCGGATTGCGCCTCGCGGGTGGTCAGCGCCACAACCGGCTTGTTGAAGAGGACCGTAATGGCGGTTTGCCGGTCCACATCTTCGGTTTTGTCGGCGGGGAAAACCTGCCCCACCACTAAAGCATCGGTGGCGCGGTAGTCGAAGTGGATTTCTTCGGGCAGGGTGACGCCCTCGGCGCTGCGGGCGAGGGTCGAAAAAATGCCGCTATACGCTTCTCCCGCTTGCAGGGCGGCCTGTGGGCGAAAGCGGAAGGTACGCGCATCCGGCCATTCCACCTGCCCGGCCAGCGGCTTGCCTTGACTGTCGAAAAATTGCCAGGCGGCGGCAGTAGAATCGGGTTGCATTGGGCGGTCGAAGACAATCTCCAGCGTGGGATGTACGCCCAACCGCTCCCCTGGCAGTGGCGTGCGACGGATGACTTGCGGGAACGCGCTCAAAGTCGCGGCCACCGAAAGCGTGGGTACAGATGAGGGCGCGTTTGCGCTTTGCGGCGCGCATCCGGCAGAAAACGTCAGCGAGAAAACAATCAAGACAGAGCAGAAACGCCAAAACGCGGTTTTCATGGGACTGTTTCCTTTCACTGGAGAACAAGCCGAAGGCTTGTTCTGTGCAAACCAAAGGTTTGCGTTACTTGCCGTCGCCCAGGCGCAACAGGCGGAAGCCGGCGCTGGGCCAATCCTGTCCGTCCCAGCCGTTGACGGTATCGAGCAGCAGCCGGGCGGGCGTTAGCGCGGCAAGAGTCGCCGGGGTAAGGGCGCGAAATTCGGTGTGATTCACCAACAAAACAACGAGGTCGGCTTCAGCCAGGACCTCTTTCAGCGTGGCAACAGCCTGGATTCCATCCAGACCAGCCTGCGGCTTAAAGGGTTCAAACGCTTTGACGGTAGCGCCTTCCTGCTGGAGCAAAATCACCGCCTCGGCGGCGGGGCTTTCGCGCAGGTCATCCACATCTGGTTTGTAGGCCAGGCCAAGCGCGGCAATTTTCTTGCCAGCCAGCGTTCCCAGCGCCTGACGGGCTTTTTCGACCACCCAGTGCGGCTGAGAATCGTTGACCTGACGGGCCTTGAGAATGAGCGCGCTGAGTTCGGGCGCGCTTTCGACAAAGAACCACGGGTCAACGCTGATGCAATGCCCGCCAACACCCGGCCCGGGGCTGAAAATTTTGACGCGCGGGTGCAGGTTCGCCAGGCGGATGGCTTCCCACACATCCACGCCGAAACGCTCGGCCAGGCGTGAAAACTCGTTGGCGATGGCGATGTTGACATCGCGGGAGGTGTTTTCCATCAATTTGACCATTTCGGCGGTGGTGGCATCGGTTTGGATGATTTGTCCGCGCACAAAGGCTGCGTACAAATCGCACCCGGCTTGCGCCGAAGCGGGGGTGATGCCGCCGATGACGCGGGCGTTTTCGACCAGTTCACGTAAAATTTGGCCGGGTAAAACCCGCTCTGGCGAATAGGCTACATAGAAATCGCTCCCGGCTTTCAGGCCGCTTTTTTCGAGAATGGGAACCAGCAGGTCAACCGTGGTGCGCGGCGGTGAGGTGGACTCAAGCACGACCAGGTTTCCCGGACGCAAATGCGGCACAATCGCCTGCGTCGCCGAGGTGACGGCGCGCATATCCGCCTTTTTGTAGGGTTGGCCGTTGTACTCGCCCAGGTCATGCTCGTAAAACGGGGTTGGCACCGCAATCAAAAAAGCGTCGGCGGCTTCGGGCGCGGCGGCAACGCGCAACTTGCCAGAGCGCGCCGCCTGTCCCATGACCTCGCCCAGGCCAGGCTCGTGGATGTGGAGTTGCCCGGCTTGCAAGGTGTCAATCACGTGCGGGTTGACATCTACCCCGAGGACTTCCATGCCGTGTGTGGCGAACATGCTGGCAGTCGGCAAGCCGATGTAGCCCAGCCCTAAAATGCAAATTTTGTTGAATTTCACGGAGACTCCTTCGAAAAAGGGTGAATGCAGCTGGCGACGGGATAGCGGATAAAAGGCTCCGGTATTATATTCCAGATTTTTAACCGCCTTTGGCAAGGGGGTTAACGATATAATTTGCCTCGATGAGAAAAATCTTTCTACTTGCGCTGATTGTTGTCCTCGCAATTACGGCTTGCGCCCCGCGTTCAGGCGATTCTTCTGCGGCGGGCGGCGCGGCGGCCTACATCGAAAACAAAGGTTCGGATACCATCGTCAACCTGGCGCTGGCCTGGGCCGAAACCTATCAGGGTGAATACCCCGATGTGCGCATCGCCGTCACCGGCGGCGGAAGCGGCACGGGTATCGCCGCGCTGGTCAATGGCACGGTGGATATTGCCAACGCCTCGCGCCAAATCAAAAAGGAAGAAATCGCCGAGGCCGAGGCCAAGGGCATTCAGCCGGTGGAACACATCATCGCCCGCGATGCGATTGCCGTCATCGTCAACCCGACCAACCCCGTCAGCCAGTTGACGCTGCAGCAAATTTCCGACATTTACAGCGGGAAAATTGTCAACTGGCGCGAAGTCGGCGGCGAAGACCGGCCCATCGTGCGCCTGTCGCGCGAAACCAACTCTGGCACGCACGTCTACTTTCTCGAAACCGTTTTGCGCCTGGGTGATAAAACCAATAAAACCTTTTTCTCGGCCAACACGCTGCTGCTGCCCTCGTCCGAGGGTATCATCAATGAAGTGCGCGACAACCCGAATGCGATTGGCTACGACGGCCTGGGCTATGTGCCAAAGGATTTGAAAATGATTGCAATTGCCAAAGCCGCCGGGGAAGCCTATGTTTTGCCCTCGGTGGCGACGGTCAATGACAAAACTTACGCGGTGGCCCGCGATTTGTACATGTACACGGCGGGTGAGCCAACCGGCGCGATTAAAATTTACCTGGACTGGATCCTTTCGCCTGAAGCCCAGCAAATTGTGGAAAAACTTGGCTTTGTGCCGGTACAATAGGTGACCATGCAATCCAAACTCTCCTGGCAAGAATTCATCATCACCCGCGCCATCAAGGCTTCCGGCTATTCGGCGATTGTTTTTGTGGCGCTGATTTTTTATTTTCTGCTGCGCGAAGGCCTGCCGACGCTGGGCGAAGTGCCGCTTGGCGATTTGTTCGCCGCCCGCTGGTATCCGATTGAATCCTACTTTGGCATTTTGCCGCTGCTGAGCGGTTCGCTGCTGGTGACGGTGGGTGCGACGCTGGTGGCGGTGCCATTTGGGCTGGGCACGGCCATTTTCATCGCCGAAATTGCGCCGCGCTGGGCGCGTGAAATTCTCAAGCCGCTGGTCGAATTATTGGGCGGTCTGCCTTCCGTGGTGTTGGGTTTTCTTGGCATTTTGGCGCTGGCGCCCAATTTGCGGGTTTTTCTCAACCTGCCGACCGGGCTGACGGCGCTCACCGGCTCGCTGCTGCTGGGCGGAATTGCCGTGCCAACCGTGGTTTCGGTGGCCGAAGACGCGCTCGACTCGGTGCCGCGCGCCTACCGCGAGGGCGCCTGGGCGCTCGGCGCGACGCGCTGGCAAACCATCTGGCGGGTGACGCTTCCGGCGGCGCGCTCTGGCGTGCTGACCGGCATCATGCTCGGCGTCGGGCGCGCCATCGGCGAGACGATGACCGTCATGATGGTGACCGGCAACGCTCCGGTGCTGGCGACCGGGCTGGGAGCGTTCTTCTCGCCCGTGCGCACGATGACCGCCACCATCGCCGCCGAAATGGGGGAAGTTGCCAACGGCAGCGTTCATTACCACACCCTGTTTTTCATCGGCATGGTGCTGTTTCTCATTTCGCTGGCGGTCAATGTCACCGCTTCGGCAATGGTTTTTCGCTCGCAAAAACGCGCCGAAAGAGTGCTTTCATGAACAAATTGCTGCTCAATCGCAACCAGACTCAGCGGCTGGGTTTTGCCCTGCTGACGGTGATGGCCGCCATCACCGTCTTGCCGATTATTTTGGTGGTGTTCTACGTCATTTCGCAGGGCGGCGCGGCGATTTCGTGGGAATTTTTGAGCGGCTTTCCGCGCGATGGAATGCGTCAGGGCGGAATTTTGCCCGCGCTGGTCGGCACGCTGGCGCTGACAGTTGGCACGGCGATTTTCTCGGTGCCGCTGGGCGTGGCTGCCGCTGTTTACCTGGCCGAATACGCCCCAGAAAATGGGCTGACGCGGCTCATCCGCATCGCCATCATTAATCTGGCGGGTATCCCCTCGGTGGTTTACGGCTTGTTTGGGTTGGGGCTGTTCGTGCTGTTTCTGAAATTTGGCACCAGCATTCTTTCGGCCTCGCTGACGCTTTCGATTATGACCCTGCCGGTGATTATCTCCACCGCCGAGGAAGCCCTGCGCGCCGTGCCGCAAGCCTTTCGCACGGTGTCTATTTCGCTGGGCGCGACGCGCTGGCAAACCATCCGCCGGATTGTGCTGCCGGAGGCGTTGCCCGGCATCCTCACCGGCATCATCCTCGGCCTGGAGCGCGCCGCCGGGGAAACCGCGCCGATTCTCTTCACCGGGGCGGCCTTCTTTCTGCCGCGCCTGCCCAACTCGCCCTTTGACGCGACAATGGCGCTGCCGTACCATCTTTTTGTGATTTCCACGCAGGTGCCGGAAATGCCTTTCCAAATTCAATACGGCACGGCGCTGGTGCTGATTGTTTTCGTGCTGGGCATGAATTTGATTGCGACCATCATCCGCTCACAGGCGCGGGCGCGGAGGCAGTGGTGACCGAAAAAATTCAGATTGAACATCTGACGCTGCAATACGCCGATGGCGCCGAATCGCTGCGCGACATTTCGTTGAATGTGCGCGAAAACGCCATCACCGTTTTGTTCGGCCCGGCAGGCGGCGGTAAATCGTCGCTGCTGCGCTGCCTCAACCGGCTGAATGATTTGGCGGATGTCAAAACCGTCAGCGGCAAAATTCTGCTTGACGGCGAAAATATCCTCGACCCGCAGACGGATGTTATCGCCCTGCGCCGCAAAGTCGGCATGGTCTTTGCCCGCCCGGTGGTTTTGCCTTTTTCCATCTATGGCAACCTGACCTATGGGCTGGAAGTGATGGGCGAAAAACGCAAATTGCGCCTGGATGAAGCGGTTGAACGTTCGCTGCGTCAGGCCGCGCTGTGGGACGAGGTGAAGGAACGCCTCGACGACCCGGCGATTGCGCTCTCTGGCGGACAGCAGCAGCGCCTGTGCCTGGCGCGCGCGCTGGCGCTGGAGCCGGAAGTGATTCTGCTCGACGAGCCGACCAGCGGCCTCGACCCCATCTCAACCGGCAAGGTGGAGGCCAGCCTGCAGGAACTCAAAAAAAATTACACCATCCTGCTGGCGCCGCATTCTGTTCAACAGGCCGCGCGCGTCGCCGATTACGCCGCCTTCTTTTTGCAGGGCGAACTGGTGGAATTCGGTGAGGGCAAAACCCTGTTTACCACCCCGCGCCAAAAACGCACCGAGGACTATGTTACCGGTCGGTTTGGGTGAAATCCGTTGCCAGTTATCGGTTGTCATCTGCCAGTAAGCAGTTGCCAGTTATCATGTCAGATGAACTTTTCCTAATTTCTACTCCCTATTTCCCCTATTCCCGCTCTGCTTTGGAGGTACCGATGTTACGCAAAAATTTTGAACATGAAATTCAGGAACTTAAAGACGAAATCATTCTGCTGGGCAGCCGGGTGGAACAAGCCCTGCTCGATTCGGTGGACGCGCTCAAACGCCGCGACGTAGCCGCCTCGGAGAAAATCATCCAAATGGACGACCAGATTAACGAAAAGCGTTTCGCCCTCGAAAATCAGGTGATGATTGTCATCGCCACCCAACAGCCGATGGCACGCGACCTGCGCCTGCTGGCATCCATCTTTGAAGTCATCAGTGAGTTGGAGCGCATGGGCGACTACGCCAAAGGCATCGGCGTGATTAACGTTCGCATGGGCGACCAGCCCTTGCTCAAGCCGTTGGTGGATATTCCGCGCATGGCAAAAATCGGCGTGGAAATGCTGCATAACGCGCTGGCAGCTTTCGTCAGCGAAAATTCGCAAGCCGCCGCCGAAATTCCCGCCATGGATGACGAAGTGGACCAACTTTACGAGCAAATTTACCGCGAGTTGATGACCTACATCGTGGTTGACCCGCGCAACATTGAACGCGCCAACTGGCTGTTGTGGGCGGCGCATAACCTGGAGCGCTTCGCCGACCGGGTGACGAACATTTGCGAGCGCACCGCCTTTGTCGCTACCGGCGAGTACAAGGAAGTCAACCCGGGTCGCCACGAGGACAATTAATTTTCTCGGCGTTTTAACAGCGTCCGGCAACCTGCCGGGCGCTGTTTTGTTTTCAGTATTAACCAGCTGACGTTACGCGATACACCGTAGCACGACATTTATGTCGTGCTGAAATTTGGCTGACGCCAATTTTTAGAGTCTATCCGAAAAACGGGGCAGGTGGAGCAAGACCCACGCAAATCGCAGATTTGCGCCACAGTTGGCTGCCCATTTTGCCAATCTTTTGGACGGGTTCTTATCTGTTCAGTGCCTATCAAACGGCTCTAAAATTTCAATTTTCCGGTTTCTGCGGCGCAACCGCGACATATATGTCGCGCTACGGAGCAATCTGTGTAACATGAGTTAACCAGTTGTTAACCTATTCTTCCCTTGCGCTTAAACTCCGGCTGATAACATTCGGTCTATCAAATTCACAAGGAGAAGAAAACCAATGATGAAAAAAATTAGTTCGTTTCTGTTTGTCCTGTCTGCGCTGGCGTTGATTGTCGCCGCCTGCGCCCCCGCTGTCGCCACCGAAGCGCCTGTCGCGCCAACCGAGGCGCCCGCCGCCGACCCGATGGCGATGTACGCGCCCGATGCCGTTACCGGCGATATCATCAGCGCGGGCTCGTCCACCGTATTCCCGCTTTCTGAGCGCATGGCCGAATTGTTCCAAAACGAAGGCTACACTGGCAACATCACCGTGGACAGCATCGGCTCTGGCGCGGGTTATGAGCGCTTCTGCAAAACCGGTGAAACCGACATTTCCAACGCTTCGCGCGCCATCAAGGACAGCGAAGTTGAAAATTGCAAAGCCATCGGGCGCGAGCCGCTTGAATTTCGCGTTGGCACGGATGCGTTGACGGTAGTGATTTCCACGCAAAATGATTTTGTCACCGCGCTCACCAAAGAACAACTTGCCAAAATTTTCACTGCCCAGTACACCAAGTGGAATGAAGTTGACCCTGCCTTCCCGGCTGAAGCCATTCTGGTCTACGGCCCGGGCGCCGATAGCGGCACGTTTGATTACTTCAATGAAGAAGTGGTTGCGCCGTTCTATCTGAACCAAGACGGCAAGGCGGATGTGGCCGCTGGCAAAACCGCGCTGCTCGCCGCCAAAGGCGCGCAGTTCTCTGAAGATGACAACGTGCTGGTCCAGGGCGTCGCCGGTTCCAAATATGCCATTGGCTATTTCGGCTTTGCCTACTACAACGAAAACAAGTCCACGCTGAAGGCTGTTGCGGTTGATGGTGTTGAACCTTCTCAGGCGACGGTGGACGATGGAACTTATCCCATCTCGCGCCCGCTGTTCATCTACTCGGATGCGAAAATCATGAAGGACAAGCCCCAGGTGGCCGCGTTCATCTACTTCTACTTGAATAATCTGGACGCGAACATCAAAGACGTGGGTTACTTCCCTGCCCCCGCCGATGCTGAAAAAGCCGCCATGGACGCCTGGATGGCCGCCGTCAGCAAGTAATCTCCAACCAATAACCCACCTCTGAATGCTGTGGCGCAAAAGCAATTTTGCGCCACAGCAAAGTGATTTTGCGCCACAGCAAAGTGATTTTATGAACCCAAACGCTCTTCGTAAAAAAATTCGTCCGGCAGAAGGCGCGGTGGAAGCCTTGCTGTTTATTGTCGGCGTGCTGACGGTTTTCATCACCATCAGCATTGTGCTGACGCTCGGCGACCAGGCGCTGCTGTTTTTTAATGACCCGGCAGTCACGCTGGCTGAATTCTTCGGCACCACGCAGTGGCAGCCGCAGGCCGGGCAGTTTGGCATTTGGGCGCTGGTTAGCGCCACGCTTACCACCAGCGTCGTTGCGCTGCTGGTGGCTGTGCCGCTGGGTCTGGCCGCCGCGCTCTACCTGAGCGAATACGCCAGCCCGCGCGTCCGCGACATTCTCAAACCGCTACTCGAAGTCCTGGCGGGCATTCCCACCGTCGTCTATGGTTATTTCGCGCTGCTCTTCGTCACGCCCATCTTGCGGACGCTGCTCGGCGCAGACAGAGTTGGCGTGTACAACATGCTCTCCGCCGGGCTGGTGATGGGCATTATGATTTTGCCGCTGATTTCCTCGATGAGTGAAGACGCGCTCAGTGCCGTGCCGCGCTCGCTGCGCGAAGCGGCTTACGCCATGGGCGCCACGCGCTTGGAAGCCAGCGTGCAGGTCGTCCTGCCAGCGGCGCTTTCCGGCGTTGGCGCGGCAGTCATTCTCGGCGTTTCGCGCGCGGTTGGCGAAACGATGATTGTCGCCATCGCTTCCGGCGCGGGGCCCAACTTCTCCTTCAACCCGCTCGAAGCCGCCGAAACGATGACCGGTCACATCGCCCGCATCAGCGGCGGCGACCTGCCCTACGGCACGCTCGATTACAGCAGCCTGTTCGCCATCGCGCTGATGCTGTTTCTCGTCACCCTGGTTTTGAATCTCATCAGCCAGTGGTTTGTTGCCAAATTCCGCGAACAATATGAATAATTTTTCATACCCCGAAAAAGATGCGCTCAACCGCTTTATCGCCGCCCGTTACCGCACAGCGTGGCTCTGGCAGATTGTCTTTTTGTTTGCCCTGCTGTTTGCCGTCGTCAGCCTTTCGGCGCTGATTTTGAACGTGGCCGATGGCGCTTTTGGCTATGTGGCTTACGAATACAAAAAAGACCCGGCGATGATTAGCCCGCGCCCGCTGGAAGAGCTGACCGTGCCCGAACTGCTGGCGGCGCTGAAAGCGAATCTCTCGGCGGGGGCTTTCGCCAAACTGGATAACGAATCTCCGTTGGCTGGCCGCTCGCGCGCCGAACTGCTGGGGCTGGTCGAAGAGCGCATTTTACTGGTCAAGACGCTGGAAACCTACCCGCTTTTTCGCTCGCTTTTTCAGCGCGAGCAAATCGCCGCCGAAGTGAAGGAAAAATTCCCCGCCGCGCGGCTGGAATTCCGCGCCTGGCTGAACGCCGCCTTCATCACATCGCCGCAATCCAGCAGAGCCGAATTTGCGGGCGTGCGCACTGCCATTTTGGGCTCGCTCTGGCTGGTGAGCATCGCCATTTTGTTTGCGTTGCCGGTGGGCGTGGGCGCAGCCATTTATTTGCAGGAATATTCCAACCGCAAAAGCCTGCTCAACCGTATCATCCAGACCAACATCAACAATCTGGCGGGTGTGCCGAGCATCGTCTACGGCATGTTGGGGCTGGCAATTTTCGTCCGCGCGTGGGAAGTCTTCACCAGCGGGGCGCTTTTTGGGGTGACAGATTCCAACGGGCGCACGATTCTCTCCGCAGGGCTGACGATGGGCATTCTGGTATTGCCGTTGATGATTATCAACGCCCAGGAAGCGATTAAAGCCGTGCCAGATTCGATTCGGCAGGCGGCTTTTGGCGTGGGCGCGACGCGCTGGCAGACGATTTGGCATCACGTTCTGCCGGGCGCCCTGCCGGGGATTTTGACGGGCAGCATTCTGGCGGTTTCGCGCGCGATTGGTGAAACCGCCCCGCTGATTATTGTTGGCGCTTCGACGTTTATCACCTTCGACCCGCAAAGCCCGTTCACCAAATTCACCGCCCTGCCGATTCAAATTTATCAGTGGACGTCGCGCGCGCAGGGCGAGTTTCACGCCATCGCGGCGGCGGCGATCCTCGTTTTGTTGATTATGCTGCTGTCGCTGAACGCCACCGCCATTTTGTTGAGAAACCGCTTCCAGAAACGGATGTAGCGCAAACCTTTGATTTGCCGCTACCAGAAGGAAAATTGATGAACGCTTACGCTATTGAAACCAAAAACCTGAGTATTTTTTACGGTCAGTTTGAGGCCGTCAAAGATGTAAACCTGCAAATTGAAACCGGAAAAATCACCGCCATCATTGGGCCTTCTGGCTGTGGAAAATCCACGCTGCTGCGCGCCTTCAACCGCATGAATGATTTTGTGCCGACCAGCCGCGTGAACGGCGAGATTCTTTTGCATGGGCAGAATCTTTACAGCCGCGAGATTGACCCGGTCGAAGTGCGTCGCCGCATCGGGATGGTTTTTCAGCGCCCGAACCCGTTCCCGAAATCCATTTACGAAAACATTTCCTGGGGCGCGCGCATTAATGGCTTCAAGGGAAACATGGACGAGTTAGTGGAACAATCGCTGCGCAGCGCGGCGCTGTGGGACGAGGTGAAGGATAAGTTGAAGCAAAGCGCCTACGCGCTTTCGGGCGGGCAGCAGCAGCGCCTGTGCATTGCGCGCACTATCGCCATTCAGCCGGAAATTATTTTGATGGACGAACCCGCTTCCGCGCTCGACCCGATTGCCACGCTCAAAATTGAAGAGTTGATGCAGGAATTGAAGAAAAATTACACCATTCTCATCGTTACGCACAACATGCAGCAAGCCGCGCGCGTTTCCGATTTTACTGCGATGATGATGCTGAGTGGTGAAGGTGAGCGCAGCGGCACGGTGATTGAGTTTGACCAGACCACCAAAATTTTCACCAATCCGCGCGACAGCCGCACCGAAGGTTATGTTACTGGCCGGTTTGGCTAATCGCCCGCTGAGGGTTGGTGGCGCTTTTCGAGTTCGGCCAGCACGTCGGCGGGAGTCAGCCCTTTGGCGGCCATCAGCACCAGGGTGTGATAGGTTAAATCGGCGAGTTCTTCTATCAGGCGGTCATTTTGCTGGGCGAGGGCGGCCACCACGACTTCGGTGGCTTCCTCGCCCACTTTTTGCGCCATGCGCGGCAGGCCGGAATCGAAGAGAGAATTGGTGTATGAGCCGGGTTGGGGGTGAAGTTTGCGGTCGAGAATGAGGGTGTAGAGGTTGGTTAAATTCATGGGGTGTCCAGTTATCCAGTTATCCAGTTATTCGGTTTTCCAGTTTTTCAGTTATTCGGTTTTCCAGTCGGACGGTTTTCCAGTCGGACGGTTTTCCAGTTGGACGGTTTTCCGGTTGGGCGGTTGTCGAGTGTACGGTAAAAGCAGGTTTGTGCGCCGGTGTGGCAGGCCGGGCCGTTGGGCTGAACCAGCACGAGCAGGGCGTCCGCGTCACAATCGCAGCGGATTTCGACGACTTTTTGGGTGTTACCGCTGGTTGCGCCCTTGTGCCAGAGTTCCTGCCGGGAACGGCTGAAAAACCAGGTTTCGCCGCTTGCGAGGGTTTTGGCGAGCGATTCGGCGTTCATGTAAGCCAGGGTCAGCACGTCTTGGGTGACGGCGTCTTGCACGATGGCGGGAATCAGGCCGTTGGCATCAAATTTTGGGGTTGGCTGTTCTTCAGTTGTCCAGTTTGCCGGTTGTCCACTTTTTTCATTTTTCATCATTCATCCTTCTGACTTTGATTCCCTGCTCTGCCAGGTATTTTTTAATTTGGCTGACGTTAAATTCGCCAAAGTGCAGCATCGAAGCCACCAGGACGGCATCGGCTTTGCCTGTGGTCAGGGCCGCGTAGAGATGTTCCGGCTGGCCGCCGCCGCCGCTGGCGATGACGGGGACGCCGACGGCCTCGGCAATCAGGCGCGTCAGAGTCAATTCGTAGCCGGTTTTTGTGCCGTCGGCGTCAATTGAATTGACCACCATCTCACCCGCGCCGAGCGACTCGCCGCGCCGCGCCCATGCGATGGCGTCCAGGCCGGTGCGCGTCCGCCCGCCGTGGATGACGATTTCGTATCCGCTGGGGATTTTTGGGGATTTTTCGACCCGCAGCACGTCCATCGAAAGGACGACGGCCTGCGCCCCGAAGGCTTTGGCGGTTTCGGCAATCAGATTTGGACGCTGGACGGCGGCGCTGTTGACGTTGATTTTCTCTGCGCCTGCCAGCAGTACCCGCTGACAATCGTCCACCGTGCGCAGGCCGCCGCCCACCGAAAATGGGATGAAAACCTGCGCGGCCACCCGGCTGACGACCTCCAGCAGTATGCCGCGCCCCTCGCTGGAGGCGGTGATGTCGTAAAAGACCAGCTCGTCAATTCCGGCTTCGTAATATTGGCGGGCTTTTGTGACCGGGTCGCCGATGTCGCGGGTATCCACAAATTTGACTGATTTTGCCAGTTTGCCGTCGCGCACGTCGAGGCAGGCGATGAGACGTTTGGATAGCATGTGTTCCTGTTCTCCGGTTATCCGGTTGTTCGGTTTTCCGGTTTGCTGATGCGTTTATGAAGGCCGCCAGCGGGCGAAATTTTCCAGTACTTTCAGCCCGACCGTGCCGCTCTTTTCCGCGTGGAATTGGACGGCGAAGAGGTTATCTTTGCCAATTGCCGCTGGAAAATCGCCGCCGTACTCGCTGACGGCGTAGATTTGCGCAGCATCTGCCGGTTGGGGGTAGAACGAGTGGACGAAATAAAACTCGTCGCCGGGGCGGAGATGAGCGAGCAGCGGGTGCGGCTGGGTGACGCGGACGGTGTTCCAGCCCATGTGCGGGATCTTCAGCGGATTCGGCAACGGATTGGGAAGCGGATAATCGGATGGAGGTAACGGATTGGAAACGGAAAAACGGATGGTTTGGCCGGGCAGCAGCCCCAGGCAGTTGGTGTTGTCCTCCTCGGAGTGGTCGAGAATGATTTGACAGCCGATGCAGATGCCCAAAATGGGCGTTCCTTTGGCGAAGGCTTCTTTCAGAGCCGAGTCCAATCCGCGCTCGCGGAGAATGCGCATCGCCGCGCCCGCCGCGCCCACGCCGGGGAAGATGATTTTCCCGGCGCGGCGGACAACTTCCGGGTCGGCGGAAATCTGGCAGGCAAGGCCGAGGTGGGCGAGCGCGCGCTGGACGGAGGTCAGGTTTCCGGCGTTGTAATCTACCAGCGTAATCATGGTGGTTCTCCAATTTTATAGTTGTCCGGTTGTCCGGTTATTCGGTTGGCCGGTTTTCCAGTTTCAGGCATTCCAGAAGCGATATTTTGCCTTCGTACAGCGCCCGCCCGATGATGACGCCAGCCAGCCCGGAATTCCTGACGCGCAGAACATCTTCCAGGCTGGAAACGCCGCCCGAAGCGACGACTTTCAGGCCGGTGGCGGTTTGCAATTCGACGGCGGATTCCACGCTGACGCCTGTCCCGACCCCGTCGCGGCGGACATCGGTCAACACGCACCATTCCAGCCCCTGAGCGCGAAAGCGCTGTCCGGCTTCGAGCATGGTCAGTGGGGTGGATTGCTGCCAGCCGCGAATCATTACGTTGTCATCGCGTACGCCAATATCGGCGGCGATGCGGTCTGCGCCGTAGCGGGCCAGCGCCCAATCCACCAGCGCCGGGTTTTGGATGGCGGCGGTGCCGAGGAATACGCGCTCCACGCCCATTTCGAGCGGAGTGCGAATGGATTCCTCGTCCCGCAGGCCACCGCCGAATTCCACCTTCAGGCCGACGGTCAGTATCGCTGCGAGGGCTTTCAGGTTGGCGGAAGCCTGCTCGCCAAATGCGCCGTTCAGGTTGATGACGTGAATCCATTCGGCGCCCTCGATCTGAAAGTGTTCGGCCTGCGCGTGCGGGTCGCCGCCGTAGGCCGTCTGGCGGTTGGGGTCGCCCTGAGCGAGGCGGACGATTTGGCCGTTGCGCAGGTCGATGGCGGGGAAGATTGTAAAGTTTGACATCCAGTTATCCAGTTATCTAGTTTTTCGGTTTTTCGGTTGTTCCGTTTTGTGTTTAACTGGGTAACGGGACAACCGGAAAACAAGTTAGCGAGTGAGAGTGCCTTTGGTTGAAGGAACGGTCTGCCGTCTGGCGTCTATGGTCGTGGCGGCGTCCAGCGCGCGGGCAAAGGCTTTGAAGAGCGCTTCGGCTTTGTGATGGTCATCGCGGCCATAGAGAATGCGGGCGTGGAGATTGCTGCAGCTGGTGACGGCGAAACTTTCAAAAAAATGTGGAAACAGGCTGGTGGGAATCTGCCCGACCGGGGCGCTGCCCCATTCCGCGTCGATTACGCTGTAGGGGCGGCCCGAAAAGTCGAGGGCGACGAAGGCCAGGGTTTCATCCATCGGAGCATAAAAACTCGCCATGCGGGTAATCCCTTTGCGGTCGCCGAGCGCCTGGTCGAAGGCGGAGCCGAGTACCAGGGCGACATCCTCCAGCGTGTGATGAACGTCAATCTGCAGGTCGCCTGCCGCTCGGATGGTCAAGTCAAATAATCCGTGAACCGCGATGTGCGTCAGCATGTGGTCGAGAAAGCCGATTCCGGTGGCGATGTCGTGCTGGCCGGAGCCGTCTACATTCAATTCAATCTTCACTTGTGTTTCAGATGTTTTTCGTTCAATTTTGGCGATGCGCATAAGAGCCTTTCTGTTGTTCGGTTGTCCGGTTATCCAGTTGTCCAGTTTTCCGGTTATGCGGTTGTCCTGTTTTCCGGTTATGCGGTGTTCCGGTTATGCGGTTGTCCTGTTTTCCGGTTATGCGGTGTTCCGGTTATCCAGTTTTTCAGTTAACTGGATAACCGGTTAACTGGATAACTGGTTAACTGGATAACTGGATAACTGGACAACTAGTACACCTGGGCATAAATAAGGCTTTGATGTAGGATCAGGGAAATTCTTGAAGGAGACGCTAAAATGTCAGGGCCGAAAGCCCAAGTTGTAAATTTGTCAGACGCCGAACAGCGAGGTTTAGAGAAATTGATCAAGCGTCATCAAGTTGGTCAACAAATCGCAAAGCGAGCGAGAATCGTTTTGGCAGCCGCGCGAGGACAAAAGAACAAGGAGATAGCTCAAGTATATAAGGTGACCTTGGACACGGTCGGTCTGTGGCGTAATCGTTGGGTAATACTACAAGATATTTCCTTCGATGACTTGAGCATAGAAGATCGTTTACAGGATGCGCCACGCCCGGGAGCGCCCGCCCGGATAACCGCAGATCAACGCTGTCGGATAGAAGCGTTGGCTTGTGAAAAACCGGAAGGATCAGACAGACCGATCACTCATTGGACAGCGCGCGAAATTGCCGATGAACTGAAGAAGCGCAAGATTGTTGACAACATCTCTCCGCGACATGCGGCGAGGCTTTTTAAAAGATGCTGATATAAAGCCACATTTGAGTCGCTATTGG
>Ga0210022_1000105_pt1 | contig 58905 bp, 54 predicted proteins | sample CryGeymeta201520_FD_183984 | JGI IMG/M metagenome (GOLD analysis project Ga0210022, IMG submission 183984) | Groundwater microbial communities from Crystal Geyser aquifers in Utah, USA - Crystal Geyser metaG 2015-20 (SPAdes) (version 2) | ecosystem: Environmental > Aquatic > Deep subsurface >... | reverse complement strand
TAAATCATCAGGAACCGGAACGCAATCTTTTTCGAAGAAAAATTACGGCACGGCGGACAATTTTAAATTGGAGCTACGATTGCCCGTGAACGGTTACAACATATCTTTGCACCCGACTGTCCTTGATCCTCAGCGCCTTCTTCGGCGGCAGGTCACTTGGCCCCACGATAAAGAGGTTTTCCGGCATTATTATTCCTTCCCTAATAAGGAAGAGAAGAAATGTGCTCGCGTTGAATGATTCCGGCCTGCACTTGAGGAACGGGTCTTCAGGATCGTGGATGGAGTGAGGATTAGTCTCAATATCGTAGGCGATAAGCCCTTCCATGACGTTCGTTGAGATAGCGTCGGTATGCGAATCCAATACCAGCAGCGAAATATCTCTTGGAGAGTAAACTCTTGAGATTTCTTTGATCACGCCCGCTGAGAGGCTATGGTCAATCCCTATGAAGCAAGGGATATCAGGCAGGATTCCTGCAACCGCCTTGCCCACCTTCTCGGCCCAATGCCTGCATCCTCCGGCATCAATGAACTTAACGAAAGCCTCGACGCTTAAGGGATTGGCCGGGTGATTGGTGGGGACAGGTCTCAGCCATTCCGGGACCTCCATACTGCCTATCTCGCGAAAAGAGCCGGGGGTCAGTTGTGGCCTCAGCAGTGCCATAAGGGTATCGTAGGGATTTTTGCAGACGGCCGTTGCCGCGAGAGTATTTTTTTCGGCTATGGCAGGTTCCCTCTCATCGCAGTCAAGAGGGCAGCCCAGGAAGGCTATTTTCTTTGGGAAAGGGCCTTCGTGAGAAGGCCCATAAACATTTTTGTCATGCTCCGAAATAGTCATCTCTTGCTTTTTTGAGCTGGAGCAGGTTTTCAAGGGGGCTGTTAGGGGCTATGCCGCACCCGGGGCATAGAAAATCAGTTCCGTTTTCCAGTGCCTGCCGGGATTCCTCGTAAGCCTGCTCAGGCGTCCCCTGAAAAAGCGTTACGGCCGTAGAGACGTTTCCAAATACCTTGACTCCCTTCTTATGGGCTAACTCAACGGCCTTCTTCATGTCGGCCTTCTCTTCAATACTGATTCCTACGGCGCCTGTGTCGCACATCAATTCAATGATGGGATCGGTGTTAGCACAGACGTGGAGGACCCCTGGCCCTTTTATTCTCTTGAATATCTCCTGCTCCACCGGGAGCACGAATTTTTTGTATATTCGCGGGCTGAGGAGAGCCGGTCCGGAAGTAGGTTCGGCAAAGACGTAGTAGTCCGCCCCGTTTTCAAAGGCAAAGTCGGCTGCTGCAATGGCGGCTTCTTTGGTCACTTCAAGAACTTTTTCAACCTTTTGGGGTTCCTTCATGCACCACTTCATGTACTGTTCTGTGCCGACGAGGTTCGCAGCGCAGGTAAATGCCCCTTCGCTCTCTCCGAATATCACCATCTTGTCGCCGACCTTCTCCTTCAACAGGCGAAAATGCTCCTTATAGGCTGGAAATCTGCCTCGTTTCGCAAAATCCTTTGGAAATGACAGCCCGTCAATACTTTCGGCGTAAGGGTGTGCCTTGATGAAGTATTGAAGGTCAATCTTGGGCGTACCCAGGGTGCATCCCATGACCTCGCTTATGGCGGTTATGTCCCATCCCATCGCCTTTACCCATTCAAAGCCGGCATAGGCCGGCCCGGCTAGTGCCAGTTCAGTCATTGCCACAGGATCAGTGTCTGCAGCCGGCCTCTCGTAACCGCATTTCTTCATTAACGCCATAACTCCGTAAGTAGTAGTAGAACCTACCGGCGTCATATCCGTATCCTTGCCTGTAAAGCGATTCCAGAACCTTTCCTTAAGGCTCATCGCAGCCATATTGTGCCTCCTTTCGTGATCCTCTAGGATTCATGCCTCTATTTTTGTTTAAGGATATCCTCAGCCACAAGCCCCTTCAAGTTTGGGAATTCGTCTTTCATGTGCGGAATCTGCATGGCCTGCATGAACTCCTGCTGGAAGTCCTTTTCCACCGTGAGTTCTATGTATTCCACATTTCTTGCAACCCAGTTTGCCTCCTGCCTCTTCCCGCGGTTGAGTAGCGCCGCCCTCGCGCCGTCACCCGCAGCGTTTCCCACGGAAACAACTTTGTCAAGGGCGCAGTCAGGGAAAAGCCCCATAATGAGCGCCTTTTCTCTGTCCACATGGGTTCCGAAGGCCCCTGCTATCTTGACCTTGTCCAGGGTCTTTATGCCCATCCGGCGCATCATAAGCTTGCAGCCGCAGTAAAGAGCCCCCTTAGCCAACTGGATCTGGCGTATGTCTTTTTGCGTGATCACAACATCCTTGCCTATACTGGTCTCATCCTTCCAGGCGATTATAAACTCAGGCTGGTTGGTTTCGGGGCTCCTTCTGAACCGGGATGATTTTTGTTTGGGATTAAACTTCCCGCTTTTCAAAATAACTCCCGATCGGTAGAGTTCGGCCAATACGTCCAGTATGCCCGAGCCGCATATACCCTTGGTCTTCATTTCTTCGGGCTTGGAATAGCTCCTCCATGCGTCCCGGCCTATGACCTTGTAGTCCACCTCATGGGTTTCCGGGTCTATCTTTATACGCTCGATAGCCCCCGGGGCTGCCCTCATTCCAAAGGAAAGCTGTGCACCTTCCAGGGCAGGCCCTGTGGCGCAGGATGATGAGATGAGCTTTTCCTTGTTTCCAAGCACGAGTTCTCCGTTGGTGCCTATGTCTATTATTAGCTGTACCTCATCGCTTTTATACGGCTCCTCAGCTATCAAGACCCCCACATTGTCGGCCCCTACAAATCCGGCTTCATTGGGTAGCACATGAATGTAAGCCGATTCATTGATGCTTACACCCATATCCCTTGCCTTTATATCGAGGCTCCTGTGGATGACAGGGGGAAAGGGGGCCAGTCCCACGAATTCTGGGTTGAGTTTGAGAAGAATGTGATGCATGGCGGTGTTACCCACGATGGTCAGGTCCACAAGGTCATTGGGATTGAGGCAGAGATATTCCTTCTTCCCCTTCTCTTTAGTGTCTTCTCCCTTGTTCTTTTTTTTAGGTGGATGCGTCCCTTCACAGGCCTGCCTGACAAGCGTATTGAGTCCCTGGATCATGTCATCGCTCATCTTCTCCAGGCCGTCTTTGTTCATCATGTGGTATGTGATGCGGCTCATGACATCCTCCCCGTACTTGCACTGGGGATTCATCATGGATACCGTGTCTATCACCTGCATGGTGGTAAGGTTGCACAGGTATGCCGCTACGGTGGTGGTCCCGATATCTATTGCCATGCCGTAGTGGTTCAGCCTTTGATCACCCGGCAGCACCCTTACTATCTCCTGATCCATCCATACATAAACCGTAAGCTTCCACCTGTCTTTGCCTCTGAGACGGGCCGGAAGTTTTCGCAGGGCCAGATAATCTATCCTCAAATCCTTGAGCCCGTGCGTCCGGTAAAGCTCTTCCAGTATCCGCTCCATATCAGCCGTGGGATGCTCAAAGGTGGGTTCCACAACCTCCACGTAGTAGCACTTGACCGCCGGATCCCATGTTATGGGTATGTCGCGGGCGGCCTTGCTTACCACCTGTTTCCCGGCCCTTGACTCCTCCGGGACGAATACCAGAAGGTCGCCCTGTATCTTGCAGCAGCATCCAAGCCTGAAACCTTCTTTCTTCTGTGCAGGGGTTACGAATTTTCCTTCTTCCTCCTGCCACGGACTTACATTTGCTCTGCTGGATACGACCCCGAACTTCTCAAACGAACCCTCTTCAATCCTTACCTTACATTTTCCGCAGACTCGCTTCTCCCCGCACAATGCCTCTATGTCAACCCCAAGCTGGCGCGATGCCTCAATGAGGCTTGAGCCCTTTTCCACCTCGCCTCTCCTTCCGGAGGGCTGGAAGATCACCTTTGCCTTCTCAGACATGCCATGAACTCCTTATCTATTTCTGCTGCATCTCCCTTAAGCGGCTTATCATCTTGATGGCTTCCTGGACAGCATTTCCGGCAGACTCCGCATATCCGTCCGCCCCGAAGAGGCCCGCGGTATCCCTTGTAACAGGCGCTCCGCCCAGCATGATGGCCACGTTGGGATTCTTTTCCTTTATCATTTCAACCACCTTTTTCATGCCCATCATGGTGGTTGTCATCATGGCCGACAGGGCCACTATCTCGGCATCGGTGCGAAGTTGCTCCTCAACAAATTTCTCAAGAGGTACGTCCCGCCCAAGATCGTGCACGGTAAATCCCGCAACCTCAAACATCATCTTTATGATGTTCTTTCCTATGTCGTGAACATCCCCCTGAACCGTTCCTATGACCACCTGGCCCTTCGGCTTGTCTCCAAGGTCTTCCAACCTTATGTGTGGCTTTAAGATGTCGAGGCCCGCATAAAGCGCGTCCGCGCACATAAGAAGCTCCGGCACAAAGTACTCCTGCTGATCGTAGAGTGCTCCGACCTTCTCCATCCCTGCCGCGAGACCGTTCATCACCGCGTCATAGACGTTAAGGCCTTTATCAAGCACTTCGTTGGATGCCTTCTTGACACGTTCCTCATCATATTCGACGACTCCTTCACTGAGTTCCTTAAGGAGCTTCTCCCTCATCCCTTCGTTTCCCATAGATCATCCTCCAAAATTCTCTCTCATGGCGCAGATGCGCCTCTTAGTTCATCCTTCCAACCGCCGGAGTGGGAGCCTTTCCATATTTTCTTACAGCCTCCACATAGGCGCGCATATTGTCAGCTTTCAGGTCAGGCCAAAGGTCGCATCCAGGCCACACCGCGTCAACACCGTTATCAATGCATTTCTTGATTACACCATCAACTTGTGAGGCCTCCAGCTTGACCAGTGTCCCATAAGGATCAAAATTGCCGAGGATGATTGCATCCCTGCCCAGCTTCTTTCTTGATTCAGCGACGTTATTTTTCTGATCCACGCTTATGGCATCCGACCCGCATTCATTCATCATCTCTATGATGAGATCCGTGGACCCGCAAATGTGAAGTATCTTGGGGGAAGAGAGTTCCGCAAAGACCTTCTTCAGGTTGGGCTGTATAAGGGTCTTCCACATACGGGGAGAGAGGAGATCCGTCCCTGAGCCCATCTCACGGATATTCATGTAGTCCACCCCCAGGGCCTGATAGTGCTTGGCTATCTGGATTACCAGGTCGGTCATCTTTGAAAGAAAATCCTCAACCCTGTCCTTGTCCTTTTTTAGTCCCTTGAGAAGCACGTCCAGTTCTATGAGTTGGCCGGCCATCGTGAAAGGCCCAAGAACCCATCCTCCAACCGCGTATCTTCCGTTTTCGTAGGCCTTGGCTATCCTTATGGCTTCATCCACTACCGGCATCCGGCCCTTGGACAGATAGCCGGTATCCGCAGGTAGATCCACCTGATCCAGGGTTCCCCATTTGGATGGGACTGTCGGGTAGAGGATGCCGTCAGCGTCTTCATATAGACTTACCCCCCTACCCAGGGCCTCCGGGACTGTGCACATGTCATAGGGTACGATAACGGCGTCAAGCCCGAACAACTCAGCGCTTGTTATGGCCGAGCGGGCAAGATATTCAGCCGAACTGTGTACCTTTGCGAAATGTATGCCCATCTTTTCAATGGCCTGGATAGTCACCATTCCCATTCCACTGAAAACCGGCATAACGTCAATGGGTTCCCGGCGGAAAAACCGCCTTATCCTCTCTCTTGGTGTCAAAGTCGTCATAATCTGTCTCCTTTAATTACATCCCCTTGAGCTGGGCTACAAACTCTGGAAAAAGCCTGTTCAAGGGGTGATTATCCAGGGATGGAAGTCTCCTTTCTTCGGCAAAGACCGCCGTCGCGGCAAAGGCATTGGCCATTGCCACGGCCGGAAAGATCCGAGGCGCTCCGGCCATGGGGCCTGCAAAGATCATGTCATGATACATGCATGCGGCAAGGGCTTCAAGCCCGGCGTCGGCGGCAGACCAACCCTTGAAACCCCACATCTCTTTAGCCTTCTTCCACATATAGGATCCGTTGCTTGGGGCACTGGCCGTAGGGAAGCCCCATTTCTCCTTGATCATGCGGTTGGCAACGGAGCAGAAGGCAGTTGCCGGTCCGTTCATGACGGAGGTGTCAACAAATATGCTTTCAAACCTTGCGCCAACCTTTTCAATGGCATTGAGAAGCTTCTGTGTCCCTGATATGCGTCCGCTTGGCATCTGGTCGGCAGGATCAAATGCCACAAGCAGAACGTGCTTGACACCGATTGCCGCTATCTCTCTTATCTCCGTTTCAATATCAGGCTCCCAAACGGTCAGGCTATTGTAGAACATACGATCCAGTAAGCTCTTTTCCGCACAGTAGGCTGCCCCATCCAGCTTGGGCTTCATCTTCCAGGCATCCACGCAAAAGGGCATGGGACTTACGGATGTGACAAAGTCTATATATCTTTTAAATTCATCAACTGAGTTGGCGACTACGTCCGCCATGCCGGGTACCCCTGTCTCCATTGAAAGCTTATCCTGTGCCAGAAGCAATTCCCTGGCAAGCTTTTCATCAAATCCCTCCTTGCGCTTTCCTTCAAATACCTTGTCTCCCTTTTGGAATATGGAAGAGCAAACCACACTGGGGTGCTCTCCAGGCCGGCCTCCAAAAGTTACGCCTCCAACGGTGCACGTTTTCTGGGGTTTGTCTATTTTGAACATGTCGCCTCTCCAGTTAGATAAGTTTATGTGTTATACGGTAAGGTGATCCCTGATGATGGTGCTATCTGCCAGAAGTTCATCAGAGGTAGCTGTTCGGGCCATGATACCCTTGATGCCCATTAGATAATGGCGCGACGCCACCTGGAGGGCCATCCTGTAGTTCTGTTCCACCAGAAGCAAGGTTAGCCCGGATTTTACACACATCACCAGGATAGGCTGAATAACCTGGTTTACCAGGATAGGAGCAAGCCCCTGACTCGGCTCATCAAGCAGCATTATAATAGGGTTGCCCATCAATGCCCGCCCTATCGCAAGCATCTGCTGCTCTCCACCGCTCAGGGTGGAGCCATCCTGTTTTTCCCTGGCTCGTAGCACAGGAAAGTGAGAATAAATCTTTTCCATGGACCATGGGTCCTCTCCAGGCTTAATTCTTTCGGCAAGCTTCAGGTTCTCCTCCACTGAGAGTCCCGGAAAGATGTGCCTTTCAGCCGGCACATAAGCGATACCTTTTGTAATGATCCGGTGGGTGGGCCATCTGGATGTCTCTTCTCCGTCAATTATTATCCTGCCCTCTCTGGGAGGGGTTAAGCCCAGAATGGATCTTAGGGTGGTGGTCTTGCCTACACCGTTTCTTCCCAGGATGGAGACTGCCTCGTGCTTTTCCAGGTGCATCGAAAGCCCCTGGATTATGTGGCTCCTCCCGTAGTATGTCTGAATGTCCTTCAGTTCAAGGATGGGCCTGATGCCCGGGTCATTCGTGACCAAGATATGCCTCCTTGACCTTCTCATCCCCGCGGATTACGGCAGGGGTTCCCTCCGCTATTATACGTCCTTGGTGAAGGACTGTTATCTCATCTGATATGCTCATAACCACATCCATGTCATGTTCTATGAGGACAATGGAAATCTCTTCGCTCAGTTTCTTTATCATTTGAGCTATATGTTCTGTTTCAGCCGGGGACATTCCAGCGGTCGGCTCATCCAAAAACAGCAACTCGGGTTCTCCTGCAAGGGCCATCCCCACCTCCAGAAGGCGCTGGTCTCCATGGGCCAAATTCCTTGCCAGGGTTCCGGCTTGGTCAACAAGCTCCAAATCCTCAATGATCTTCCACGCCTCTTCAGAGACCTGCACCAGGCTGTCTCTGGAAGAAAAGATTTTAAAGGAGCCTCCCTTTTTTGCCTGTCGTGATATCCTTATGTTCTCGAAGGTTGTAAGACCCAAGAAAATGCTGGTAATTTGAAAGGTTCGGCAGATCCCCATTTTTATAAGGCTATGAGGCGGACGGTTGGTTATATCCTTTCCTCGAAACAGGATGCGGCCTGATGAGGCCGGGAGCCTGCCGGTAATTACATTTACAAGTGTTGTCTTTCCCGCGCCGTTGGGTCCAATGATGGATTTGAGCCTTTTTTCCCCGAACCTTATGTTCACGTCGTTGGTTGCCAGTACCCCGCCGAATCGGCGGTAGAGTCTTTCTGTTTCAAGAATTGTGGTCATGGACTATTGCCGCTCCCTTCTCAAAAACGCCAGGCGGGCTCCGATGCCGGCAAAACCCCTTGGCATGAAAAGGACAAGCAGGATAACTACCATGCCTACGAAGAGTTCCCAGTGCTCGGTCATGGTGCTGATATAGTCCTGCATGAGGATGAAAATCCCTGCCCCCACGAACGGCCCCCACAGTGAGCCCATCCCGCCCAGAAGTACCATCATGAGAACTCCAGCTCCTGCAAAGGCGCTCATAGTGGTCGGCCCGATATAGCCCCGCCAAAGAATGAACAGGCCGCCGCTGACGCCCGCGAGACCGCAGGCCAGAAGCCATCCCATTAGCTTAAACTTGCGGACATTGATTCCCACGAAGGAGGCTCGATCTTCATTCTCCCTGATGGCCTCCAATATCGCACCAAATGGCGAGTTGACGATACGCCATGTAAGAAGAAAACAGAGCAAGACCACAACAAGGGTGAGAAGGTATATAGCTACCGGGTCTCCCGTGCTTCCCAGCACCCATCCGAAAAGGGAGATGTCAGGGTGAGGCACACCCATAAGACCATCGTCTCCCCCCGTCACCGTGTACCATTTCCATGCCACGGTGAAAAACATCATGCCAAAGGCCAGGGTCAGGAGGGCAAAGGCCAGTCCGCCTGTCCGCACCTGCACCCAACCCACAGGCAGGGCGAGGAGCAGGGTGCCCATGATTCCCAAAAGTAGGGTAACCCAGAGAGATGAGGGGGCGACGTGCAGAAGGAAGAGCCCAACCATGTATGCCCCTGTACCCAGGTAGGCATTGTGCATAAAAGAGAGCAGCCCGGTGTAACCCAGGAGCACGTCGAGACTCATCGCCAGCAGTCCGTAAATTAGCATCTGGTTGATGAGGCTTATATAGAACCGGTTTTCGACCACAAAGGGAAAAACGGCGAGACATGCCACTATTATCAAAAGGGACAGAATTTTTCTTGTCATGGGCTTGCGGCGCTCTTGCCCGGGACCGGAGGGTCGTCTTTCCATATTATTCGAATCTTCCTTCACCTAGGAGTCCCCTCGGCATAAAGGCGAGGATGATGGCCATCAACATATATACGATCACCATGGCGAGATCGGTAACAAAAAACTCGGCCAGGGTCTGGACCAGACCGATAAGGAGTGCGGCAAAGACCGCTCCCCGGAGGCTTCCCAATCCGCCTATTACAATGACCACAAAAGAGCTGATGAGCATCTCATGACCCATGGTGGGGTCCACAGAGTAAAGAGGCCCCGCCACCACGCCGGCGATGCCGGCCATTCCACACCCTAGAACGAATGCCCCGATGTGGACGAGCTTCATGTTGATCCCAAGGCAGGAGACCATCTCCGGGATTGTGCTGGCCGCTCTGAGGGTAATTCCGGTTTTCGTCTTTTCCAAAAAGAGCATGAGCGCTACCATGGTGGCCGCAATGATCACAAGGGTCGCCAGCCGATAGACCGGATAGTGAGTGCCCAGAATCGGAAGGGTGTCCTGGAGAAAGAGCGGGAGCTTCACAAACCTGGGTTCATTGCCCCAGATGTAACGTATGAGTCCGTCCAGGAGAAACATGAGTCCGTAAGTCAGGATGAGGGTATAAACAATGGAGCGTTTTCTCACAGGGGCAATGATAGTCCTCTCCAGAACCAGCCCAATAAAGGCAACTATGAAAGGGGCAATGACAAGGGCAACAAAGAAATTAGCCCCAAACGACATCAGGGTAACGCTCGCGTATGCCCCCACGGCGTACAAGGAGCCGTGCGCAAGGTTCATCACCCGGCTCAGGCCGTAGATTATATTGAGCCCTATGGCCACGATGAGGAATACACCACCCAGCACGAGACTGTTAAATAGGATATCTACCGCTGTGCTCACTGCTCTGCCTTCAGCCTCCCTTTGTCACCTCAGGACATACCTTCGCGGCGAGGATACCGGCCCGGCTGTTGATGGACCGCTGCCCAACCGCGAAGGAGGTTATCGTTAGGGATATGGACCTTTCAGGAGTCCTACTTTTCAGGTGGACCAAGTTCTTCGGCCTTGAATGTGTGGAGCACCTTCATGACCACCTTGGCTCCGAATTGATTGGGCGGAGCTGCCATGGTTTCCGTGAGTACCGCGTCATTTCTCATGCAGTTGTCAAAGGCCGAAATGCGCACGGTCCCGTAAGGGCCGTCAAAGCTGATGCCCCTGAGGGCGTCTGCGATCTTGTCGGGGTTTGTGCTACCGGCCTTCTCAATTCCGTTGAACAGATTCATGGCGCCAACGTAACTATGTACAGCCGCATCGGAAGGGATAGTCTTGTAGGTCTCCCAGAACTTCTTTTCCCAGGCATCAGACACCGGGGTATTCACATCCCATGACCAGTCCGATGCGCCAAAAATCCCGTAGCATGCCTCTCCGCCTTCTTCCAGCTCTACAGGACCTGGGGCTGCGGCGGAGACTATCTTCGAGGTCTTTTGGAGCCCGAAGTCCGATGCCTGTTTAGCAAACACCGGGATGACGTTGGTGATAAAGGCGATATAGATGCCGTCTGCACCGGAGGCCTTTATCTTGCTGATGTAGGAGGACCAGTCCTTGGTGCTGGTGGGCGCCTTGTCAAAATTTTCATTGTAGATTTTTATTCCGCTTTGTTTGGCCAGTTCTATGAACCGTTTTCCCGCATCGTGGCCCCATGCATAGTCATGGACGATGACATAGTAGGTGCGATCCTTAAGGTCGGGCCGAGCCAGAATACCCTTTATATTTCCCACTGCGGTCTGATCATTGGCCAACTGCCCGGATCGGAAAACCCACTTGTGAATGCCGTAGAATGCCGTTGTCATGACGTGGGTGGTCAGGAAGGGAACTTTCAGCCTGTCTATGTTTTTGGCGATGGCGAGACCGACCCCGCTCGAGAAGACCCCGATGAGTGAGACGCAGTTATCCTTGAACACCAGTTTTTCTGCCTTGCTCACAGCGACATCGGGTTTGATTTGAGTATCTTCGACTACCAACTCTATGGGACGGCCGAGGATGGTTCCCTTTTCCTTGGCCGCCATCTCTATGCCGTATTTCATCTCAAGTCCGCCCTGAGCTACGATGCCTGTAAGCGGAACGAGAACCCCGATCTTGACCGGGTTTGCCGCCGACGCATTTGCCGAAAATACGAACGCCATAGCCACGATTACTACGATGAGAAGCACTCTTTTCATCTTGTTGACCTCCTGGGCCTGAGAAAGGAAAACACGTTACTCTACACCTCACACCACCAGCCGGAATTATTTGCTTGCTATCACCCCCTTTTAACCTTCCGAACCATGTTGGAAAAATTTACCTTGAGTGCCTATTTTTTCTAATCCAGCGAGGGAAGCACCCTGTCAATCAACTCCACAAGATCCAGCAGTTTCATAGGACTTTCTATTCGCTTAGCCCCCTCATTGAGGTTGTAATGGCAGAAGGGGCAGATGGAGACCATGTAGTCAGCTCCGGTTTCCATCCCTTCGCTGATTCTCTTGGAGGCATTTGAGGCAGCCCATTCGCCATATCCGGTCATAACGCCCCCGCCTCCGCCGCAGCAATAGGAATTGGCTCTAATCCTGCCCATCTCCTTGAGTTCAATGCCTGGTATCGCCTTGAGAAGCTCCCGTGGAATATCATAAAGGCATTCCTCTTCGTTTAACCCGATGTAGGCCCCTTTCCAAAGCTGACTTCCTTCCTCGTCAATGATGAATTTGTTAAGGTGTCTTCCTGTATGACAAGGGTCGTGGTAAGTAACCTTCCAGGGGATGCTTCCTTCCAGCGGGAGCTTTCCTTCCTTCAAAAGGTTATAGAGAAACTCGACAGTGTGTATCACCTTTATCCCGTCAAGGGCCTCCGTATAACCACTAGCGAGACTGTAATCCTTTTTTATTGCCCGGTAGCAGCCCGCACAGGATGTCACTATTGTCTTGACGCCCCCTTCTTTGTGAAGCCTTTGGAATGTATGTAGATTTTCTTCGGCCACCCTTTTGAACTCAGAGGCGTCTCCTATACGCATGGCAGTTGAGCCGCAGCAGATTTCATTTTCTCCCAGGATGCCGAAATCAACTCCCAGCTTCTGGAATATGGAAGCAGTGGCTACCGGCACGGATCTGGCCGGCAGATTGAACGCCCCGGTGCATCCGACGTAATAAAGCACTTCGGCCGGCTCGGCATTTATATCCTTTATGGGCCTCTTGGCCTTTTTGAAAGGCCTTGTCCAGTCTGTTCTTACTCTTCTCGGCCCCTGATATGGATTATTGTAACTTCTCAGAGACTGAGTGATCTTTTTCTGACTGGGCATGGGGCCGACGCCGTCCTCTACTGCCTTGCGCCTCATCGCTTCGATAATTTCCGGGATGAAGGGCTTATGATCCAGCTGGCATTGAGATTGGCACCCGGCGCAAACCGTGCATTTATATATTGCGTCAAGCAGGTCTTCGTCCCAATTGAGTTCGCCGCTCAGAAGCCCTCTGGCAAAAGCAATCTTGCCTTTGGACGCCATAAAGCCTTCGAATCCGAATTCGGCCCCAGCAGGGCATATATCAGCGCTCCTGGTAGGCGGGCCGTATTCATAGGCCACCTTGCAGGTTCCGCATGCGGTGCATCTCCATATCTTGTCTTCAAGTTCCTTCAGATCTGATATTTTCCAGTCCATTTGCTGCCTCCGTCTTAGCCCTTTTTCTCAAAATCCCAATTTCCCGGGATTCATTATATCGTTAGGATCAAGCATCGCCTTAACCTTCTTGAGAAGCATCAAATATCCCTGATGCGCCCTCTTGTTGATCTCCACAGCAAAATCAACAGGAGGCTTGTAAGGGATGCCGCCCATGTCGAGGTCCACCCGCAGGCACTCCACTATCGCCTGTCTGGCATTTTCAGTTTCCTTCTCACTCTGCTTGTTGAAGGGTATCATGGCCCTCAGCATGCCGTAGTGAACCCCTCTGTACATGCTCATCCTCACGGACGGAGAGAGATTATGTGATATCAGGATCTCTTTCCATTTCTTATAAACCGGAGCCCATTTCTTTGCGGGTGTAAAAGTCCCGGGCCATGAGATCCCGGCTCCTCCCTGTTTGCAGTAGTTTTTCGTTGAGCCTACTATCTGGCTGGGAAGCTGGGTTCTTGCCTTAAGTGCTTCTTCAGGATAGTGAGTCTCCTTAATGCTTGTCCCTTTTTGTTTCTCCTGATCAAGCACAAGGCTCCATATTTCTTCCTTGGACTCCTTCTCCTTTTGGGTGAAGGAATATGTGGTTGCATAGCTGAACCACTCTGGGTCTTTTTCAGGCTTGGGCTTGTAAGGATAGGGGATCGGCACCTGGGCAAGCCACCAGGAAACCCCTGTAAGATCATCACAGATTTCATAGTTGCTTAGGTTGAGCATGTAAGAATACATATCATCAACGTTATCGCAGCATACTGTAAAGATCTTAAGAAGAGGAGGAGAGTGGTGGACATTTATCCCCAGTTTTGTCACGATGCCGGTAGTGCCCAGCCAGCCTTTAAAAAGACCGTCGAGTTGCGGCATCGGAAGTACGCTGTGCCATGCCTCGGGGTTTATGGCACACGACCCTGCCCTCACTACCTCTCCTGTTGGCAGAACAACTTCCATGCTGGTTATCTCCTGGCTCTGAAGCCCGTACCGGGCATTCATGCCCCCAATTCCGTGGCTTATGGCGCAGGAGGATACCGATGCAGAGGGAGGTCCGACCGGCCAACCAAACCTCAGACCGTGCGGAGCCAGGGCGGCGGCCAGTTGGGCATGCGATACCCCCGGTTCTATAACTGCTACGAGCGCTTCAGGGTCAATTTCTATGATCTTATTCATGCGTTTCAGGTCAACAATGATTCCGCCCCGTTCGGGTATGGTAAGACCTCCGATGTTGGTTCCGGCTGTGTAGGGGACGACAGGAATTCTTTCCTTGTTTGCGAATGTGAGTATCCCCTGAACCTGCTCCACAGTGCTGGGCATAACCACAAAGTCCGGAAGCTTGGGCTTCACGAAACTTAGGTCGTAGGAATAGGCATAGCATATATGCTTTGCGCCTGTAGCGTTTTTCTCCCCGACAATGGACTGCAATTCCTTAACTATTAGTTCCTTGTTTCTAGCGTGCATGGCCTTGACTCCTCCATATACTCCTTATAGTTGCTGAGCCTGCCTACTTCATAGACCTCAATACCTCAAGGCGGTTCTGCCTCTTTTTGACAATCATCTTGAAGTTACGCGGTACGTCCGCCAGAAGAGCTCCCGACTGTTCCGCTCCTTTGCTGTAGCAGGAGAGGATTGCATCTTCTACCTCCAGGGCCTTGGCTGCGGCCTGGGCCAGGGAAGCGTCTGGGGGAAGGTCGGTTTCAAATGCAAAATCGTCAGGGTTCAGGTCGAAGGCAAAACAACCCTCAATGGCATCTGTAATAACTGACTGATAAGCCATTCTGACCTGCTTTACATATTTTACGTTTTCATTGGCGAAACCGAGAAAGATGTCTTTCTTTGCAGGAAATCTACCTGCCAGAGATTCATAAAAGGCTGCGGCCTTTTCCTCCAGTCCCCTGATAAAGCTAATGGTCTCGGACGCTGTGCAGAGTTTCATTTTTTCTGTTTCCTTTCTTGCTAAAGCCACCTATGGATGCATACCTTGCTTTCCGTAAAGAAACGTACTGCCTCTTTTCCCTGCGTGTGCAGTATGCCCATGAAAGATCCTGCCATACCGCTGAATGGGAAGAAGGCCATGGGGGCTACAATTCCGATGTTTATGCCGACATTTCCGCTTATGACATCGTACTGGAAGTGCCGTGCATGCTTGCCGTTGGATGTAAAGATGGCATGACCGTTGTGATAGGGGCTTTCGTTGCAGATCTCTATGGCCTCCTCCAGGGTCTTGGTCCTCAGGATTCCCATCGTGGGCCCGAAGATTTCCTCACGGACGGCTCTCATTTGCCTGTGAAGTCCTTCCATGATGGTCGGCCCCAAGAAACACCTATCCGGATATCCGCCGACGATCTTCCCAGGCTTTCTGCCGTCAAGCCGTAATTTTACCCCTTCCTTGATAGCGCTTTCTATGTGGCCCAGGATTTTCTCCTTTTTCCCCGCGTCCCTTACCGGGCCCATCTGTACTGACTCATCAAGCCCGTATCCGATGGTGATGGCCTTTGCGCGTTCGGTCACCTTCTCAACAAAGCTGTTATAAAATCTGTCGTCGTCGCCGACCATGATCAGTGTCTGACCCGCCAGACACCTCTGGCCGGCGTTGCCGAAAAACGACGTCATCAGACCCGGTATTGTTGCTTCCACGTTACAGTCGGGCATAATGACAAGTATGTTGGCTGCTCCACCCTGTGCGATGCAGCGTTTTCCGGTCTTGCCACATCCCGGATAGATAACATCGCGCATTACGGGAGATGAGCCAACAAAGGTGATGCCTGATATACCAGGATGATCAAGCATCCCATTGACGACAGTTCTTCCTCCATGAACCATATTCCAGACCCCGGGGGGAAATCCTGCCTCCTCTGCAAGTTCAGTAATCCTTGTCTGGCTGAAAGGCACTTCGCTCGATGGCTTGATTACTACGGTGTTACCTGTGGCCACCGCATAAGGGGCGGACCAGAGCGGTATCATAAAAGGGAAGTTAAATGGCCCTATAACGCCGAAGACCCCTAGCGGGACTCGGATGAGGTACTCGTCAATTCCAGAGGCGATATCTTCTGAGGTATCCCCCATCATCAATGTCGGTATTCCGCATGCTACCTCAACATTTTCGATGCCTCGCCTGGTCTCTCCCCTTGATTCATCTATGGTTTTTCCGTGTTCCTGAGTCTGAACCCTGCTGAGGTCCTCAAAGTTCTCCTCCAGAAGATGGAGGAATCTAAAAAGGTAACGACATCTGGTGACTGCCGGTGTCCTTCTCCAGTCATGGAATGCCTCTGTGGCGGCGGCAACCGCCGAATCTATCTCCTCCTTGGTGGAAATGCCCACCTTACCGATTACCTCACTGGTGGCAGGATTAACCACATCTATCATCTCGCCCTTTGATTCCGTCCACTCGCCGTTAATATAGTTTTTAGCGGTGGGCACTCCCTTTATGGGTTCTTCAAGAATAGCCATAATAGTTTCCTCCTTTAGTTCAGGTTACGCGAAAGATGTCTTGTCTTTTTCTATCTTGTTTTTCAAGAAATATGAGGTTATATTGATAACTTAATCTCCCTATTTAGTCATGCTGTATTAGTTCGTGTCCATCCGGAAATGAGATAGTTTCGTCGAGTTCAAGGCGAGCGATAATTTTAACCACAGGAATACATTGACGTATTTCGAGGATTAAAATTTGAGCCCAACGCCGAAATCGGTGAAAATAGCCATTTACGGATGGACACGAGTTCAGAAATCCTTGCGGCTTCAGGCGCACGGAAACCTTGCGCGCTGCGCCTGAAGGCGCACCTACAGAAGGTTATTCCTGGTCTGCACGTGCTGACCTGCACAAAGGCATCCCCCCAATTATTGAGCTGATAGGTCATGCTGTTGCTTCTTATATGAAAATGAATAGTCATAGCGGTGTAGCCTGTCCTGGATTCCGCATCGAGTCTGCAATGACATGCCGCATTTTCATGCTTTATTATGACCCAACAGGGCATGGTGGTTAGACGGATTACCATTTTCCTTTTTCGTTATGCCCGCCCATAGCGTTGTGGTCAATCGAAGAATTACCGACGGTCATTCTTTAAGAGGCAGACACTTTCAGACCTTTTGCGGGTCTGAATCTTCCTCTACCTCGGCTATATAGAGATGACTTGCTCCTACCCTCTTTTTGATTACACCTTCTATTTCAAGAATGGGACTACCCTCGGAGACAATTCTAGCCTTGGATCCGAAATGCAAATTCTTGGGATGGGCCATGGTAATGGGGCCGTTATCAGGAGGCTCAAATGCCGGGGTATTTGTCAGATTGGATAAGTAGTCCCCAACGTCCAGGAGATCATTGCTCATGGCGATCTGAGCCGCATCGGGATCCCTTTGTATAAGCGATTCGAGGATATTTTCGTGTGCCAAACGCACCTGTTCGTAGAAATCCGGTCCAAGCTTCAGGTTTGCTTTTATGGACCGCAGGAGGTTGTCTATAAAATCAATGGTCAGGACGAGAACGGTATTTTCAGCCATGCGCGCCAGGTACCGGTGGAAACTTATCTCCTTGGAGACCTCTGAATCACCTTCTCCAATATGCTCCCGCATAACCTGACGCAGGTACTGGATGTCTTTACCGGTAATCTTTGTTGCCGCGATTCTTGCTACGGTGGGTTCAATAAGGTACCGCAACATGGTTATTTCCTTGATGCTGACGGGCTTGAAATGAAGAAAGTTGATGATGCTGTTGATGGTGGTTCTCATGTCCACTTCGGCAACGAAAGCACCTCCCCTGATGCCTTTGCGGATCTCAATAAGGCCCATAACCTCCAGAACCCTAAGGGCCTCCCTCATGGTTGCCTTGCTAACTCCGAATTGTGATATGAGTTCTTTCTCCGATGCCAGCCTGTCACCAGGTTTAAGCTGTCCTGACAGAATTGAGTCACGGATCTGACTGATGATGTTGTCAGAGACCTTTTCGGATTTCACAACGGCCTTGAAGTTTATAGAACCTTGTGCTTCTTCCTGTGCCAGTTTCATAACCACTTCTACAATACTCCAACTCGTTATAGACCTTAGAGTGTCTTTATATTGAAATTGATAGTCGTAGCGGCTCAGGCCGCTATCAAGTTTGTGGTGCCTGGATTCCGGATCGAGCCGGGAATGATATGCGGCATTTCAATGCTTCTTTGTACCGCAACAGGGCATCGCGGTTTATATGAAAATCCCCCTTCGCTTCACTCCTCCCCCTCGACGGGGGAGGGAGGGGTGGGGGTGATTTTCATCTTTCGTTAGTAAAGCCGCCCTTTCTCTGTAGGCCAAAATATCTGCCCAAGGTTCTTTACGTAATCCCCGGTCCCCACTCAGGCCACTAAACGGGATGATGACATGGCGTGAGATATAGCGCTAGAAAAATAGAGTGTCAAGAAAAATATTATAATATTTCATATTTCTAGTAATTTTAGAGAGATCAAATGGATATGCCTAGCTTTTCAAATCGAATTATTTGCTAAAAAATATATATTAATTAATATGTTATAAGAAACCTAATAAGAAACCCAAATATTATAATTGTTAATATATTTTGTTGACATGGGTGGGATTCTTCTTTATAGATAACCCCAATCAATGTGGGAGTTGCTGGTGCTGATCCTTAAATGAAGAGGAGATTGATGATGGGAGTCAGAGTCAATGCCTTAACCTGCACAGGGTGCATGGCCTGCGAGATGGCCTGCGGCTATCATAGGGACGATGCTTTTGCATTGTTATCGTCCTGTATTGTTGCCTACAGGACGAGGGAGAAAAAGGACTACTTCGGGGTAATTCTGAAGGAAGAAGATTCGCTGGTGATTGCCAGGCCGGAGGGTATGGAGATCAGAAAGATTGGAGATGCAGGCGGCGGTGGAGGAGATTCCAGCGCGAAACCAATGCTGTTAAGGGAATCCTGCGATTTGTGCGCCGGAATGGATGGAGGGCCGATGTGCGCCCGGTTTTGTCCTGTTGATGCCATAAGCGTCGAGTAGGGTCTGCGATGCGGGGAATTGGAGCCCGATAAGCTCATAAGGAGGAGCAAATCATGGAATATCTGTCATCTGGAAAGATACTGATAGTTGATCTCGCCGCAGGGGAGACAAGGGAAGAAGAACTGGAAGATGATCTTATTTCAAAGCGCATAGGCGGTATCGGCATAACTACACACCTTTTGGGTAATTACAAGGATCAGGATCCGATTGTAATGGGCTGCGGGCTTCTTACCGGAACGCTTTATCCGGCATCCGATCTTTCAATAATAACTGCAAAGAGCCCTGTAACGAAAACCGTATGCCACCTTCCCGTAGCGCTGAAAGCCGGGATTGAATTCAAATACTGCGGCTTTGACTACCTGGTGATATTGGGTAAGTCCGCTAATCCTTCTATGCTCTGGATTCACGACGGTGTGGCGGATCTGATGGATGCCTCGGCAGTATGGGGAAAGGACGTCTGGCAGACGACCGATGCCTGGAGAAAAGAGATGGGTGACGATCTCATACAGACCCTCGTCATAGGTAACTGCGGAGAGAGGTGTTCCGATCTTGCACAGGTTTCGGTAAACTACTGGGGTAGCGGCGATATCTGGGGGTTCGGCAGTCTATTCGGTGAAAAGAGGCTTAAAGGTATTGCCATGAGAGGCATGGGGCTTCTGGAGGTAGCCGAGGCTGAAGGATTCGTAGATCATTCGATTAAAGTACTCTCTGCCTTGAAGCAGGCCCCATGGGGGGGTAAGACAGGCATAACAGATATCGTGACCGCAATGGGCAGACAGGATGTCTCCGATTGGATGGCGCCAATGGTCCACAGAAACAGCTCTTCCTACAATGTGCCTTATCCCTATAGTACATTTCTCTATCTGGACGAGGACCCGGCTCTTCTTAAAGAGCCCGAGGGAGTTGAACCTGGGATCATGATTACGAGCCCCTATGTGGCTATTGCTGCAAAGGACTCTGGGATGTCGGCCTCTGAGGCCTTCAAGACGATCAGATCATGCCTGCGTTACGGTATTGATCCGGAGGCGGCCATGCAAATTTCAGCGGCTGAAGGCAAAAAAACCAGAGGGGAGATGGAGGCAGCCTTAGATTCCATGTCCAGGAAGGACACAGTCGGTTCAAGGCCGCCCTTCAGTCATTACTGTCCGGGACATCCCCTCTTTGCCGATTTCGGCACAGGGAAGGATTCAGGCGATTTCGAGGAATGGTGGATGAGAAGACAGGCACTTGCTTATCTTTTCGGCGTTGATCCGATGTTCATGCTGATGAGCCCGGAGATAAGCGCTCAGTCAATGATGGAAGCAGTGCGACTAGGAACCGGGGTGGATATTTCCGAGGAGACTTTGAATTTTCTGGTGACTGAACTCTGTGCATAGACATCGGCATTAGCCCGCCTCGCGGAACATCCTTCACCGGAAAAGAGGGAAGTTTGATGCTGAGGGAGACCTGCGTGTCATGAAGATCTGCTTAGATTTGACAGTAAAATACACCCCCCACGCCAACTCTCCCCCGCAAAGGGGGAGGGAAATCCTCGACCTCGTGGAGTGTCGAGAGGGAGGGGGATTTTCATGTGCGGGAGCGACAGCTTATTCCTGTCATGGATGTTTACAGTAAAAATACTTCCATTTTTTCTAGGTCGGGATCGGGGTCGCAATCGGTAAGAGCAGGCAATGCCTATCGTTAAAAGACGATACCGCATCCGACCCCGAAGAATCTCATGGCCGGAGGCGGCCTCTGGGTCATGAATATTTGAAATAAATTACTAGGCCTCTCGCGATGGTTTCGTATCACCATCGTTCCGGCAAAATCCTCGTAATTGGGGCGTAGATCTGACCAGGAGCAGGAACAATCCAAGCATAAGGCTGCCTGGCTTTTTTATCCCTGATAACGCGCTTCAAGACAAAGGACCGGATTATTGCGAGAGGATTGATGTCTAGAGGCTTCCGGAATGGTTGAGAAGGCCCCTTTCTTAAGATCTGCAAGAATAGGAATATATACCGGGGGAGGGAGTTCCCATTCCTGGCTATGGTTCGTGGATGTCTTTGAGAGGCTCGGTCTTTGGGACCTGTGCTTCCTGGATGAAGCAGCCATTAACGAGGACGCCTTGAGATCAATAGACGTCCTGGCAGTTTCGGGCGGAGACACATTTGCACTGGCTGAGAGTCTCGGAAGATCGGGAGCGGAGGCACTCAGACGATTTGTCTGTGATGGGGGCCTCTATATCGGGTCATGCGCAGGCGCCTACCTTGTCATGCCGTCTTCCAAGGCGCCCTTGAACAACTTTAACCTTGTCAATGTAAAGATTGCCAACCTGGCCAAAAGCCTCCCTCCCTCTCTAAAAAATCATGATAAATTCTTTGTCCAGTACGGATGCAGCTATGTATTTCATCCTGTGAGAGAAGAAGTGCGTTTGAGGCTTGAATCTGATGCGCTTTTTCAGGGCGAAGAATTTGTAAAGGCCCCCCTGTTTGGAGGCCCTGCCATGCTGCCGAGCGAAGATGGCACTGTGATAGCAAGCTACCATTCGTTTACGGAAAAGACGGTTTTTTTAACAGATGAGGAGATTTGCAGAAATACCCTGATTGAAAAGGCCGCGATAGTTCGCTCAAAGCTCGGCAAGGGTTGCCTCTACCTGTTCGGCCCCCATCTTGAACATCCGCTGTATAAAGATGCCAACTTACTGGTGGGGCGGATAATTGCTGCTGAAAAGTCGGTGCAACTCAATAACAATATCCAGGCTGCTTCAGCGCCTCCGCCGGTAAGGAGCAGCAAAGACCTCAGACGGCAGATCAGTAATGCCAGGATTGTTGCCGGTTCGATGGAGTTCATGCCCGTCAAGTGGCTGATCGGGTGCAAGGTCTATGAACCCGAAAAAATACGTGTTTTCTTGGAGGCTATGTGGAGGCGTCTTAGGCGTCTCGAAAGGGCCCATTTATCCGGATGGGAACTGGATGAGGTTATCTCTAAAGCTGCACGAATTGTTTCTGTCCTAAGAAGGATGCACACTGCGATTGGTGAGGGAAGGGATGCAACACATCTTGCTGCAGAGCTTTTTCCTTTGCTCAGGGAGTGTACTTCGTCTTTTTTTTCGCTATATTTCAAGACCCTGAGATCAACGGATATAGAGATATCATGCGACAGAGGGCGGCTTAGTCCGGCGGCCCTATGATGTTGGTTGCCTTTACACGGAAAGAGGAGAGGTTGATGCTCATCAAAGGGTGGATATACAAAAATCGGGATAAGTCCAGGGCTATTATTGCTGCCTGCTTTTTCGTGGCACTGTGCTCGATTCTTACATGTTTCGATATATCCTGGGCCAAGGTATCTGATTCTCTCTTGGAGTCCTCCTGGTTCGTTGATTTGAAGGAGTTCTCCATCTCTGCGCACGGAACACTTAGTTGCGAGGTCTGTCACGGGGTAATGGATGAAGGGGCGGGCGGGCATCCTGTGCCGGGGAAAGACATATCTTCGAACAGACGGCCAACCGACCGTTTCGATTATTTCCGATGCAGAAAGTGCCACAGGGAATCATACGGACGATTCTTGAAGGGATCTCATGCCGAAGCCCTGAAGAAAGAAAAAGTCAATGGGGATATTGAAGCGATATCAAGCCTACCCGGGGATAAGAGAGCGCCGACATGCGGTCACTGTCACTCCTCGCATTATGAGGAGGCCAGGCTTGGCCGTGTTGAAGCAGGCAGGCGGATGACCGAAGTCTGCGGAGCGTGCCATTCGTCTCAGAAAAAAACTTATCTTAAGGGGTTTCACGGAAAGACCGCCCACAACCTTGGAGATATGACCTCCGCATACTGCAGTGACTGCCACGGAGCGCACACCTGCATATCTCTTAAGGAAAAGGATGCGGCGCTTAAGGCATGTTTAAGGTGTCATCAAAAGGCAGACGCCTCTTTTGCTTCATTTGTAATACATCCTGCCTCCGTGAAAGGTGAAGACAGCAACAAGGTCTTCAAGGTAGCCGTAATTAGGACTGTGACTGTTGTTATGGGATCTATAGTTCTTCTTATAATAGTCTTTTTTTACGGCCATAGTTTCCTCTGGATACTGAGGGAACTCCATGAAAAATTGAGGAGACATTAACCATGTCTGAGAAACGTCCGGAAGAGGCCATTCGTTTTTCCGTTCTTAACAGGATATTGCACCTGTTTGTTATGGCAGGGTTCATAGGACTTGCCGTAACCGGGTTTTCGCTTGCATTCAGCTCAAGGCCATGGGCGCAGGCAATAGCATGGCTCGCGGGAGGAGCCGGGGGATTGAGATCATTTCACAGGTTCTTTGCCGCTATCACCTATGGTTGCGTCATCCTGCATCTCGGCTGGCTAGTCTATTTCAAGGCGGTACTTAAAGGCAGACTTACCGGTCCTGATTCGCTTTTCCCCCGAATCAAGGACTTAAGGGACTTTATTGCACATGGCGCCTATATATTCGGGAAGGGAAGGACTCCGCAGTTTGACAGATTTTCCTACTGGGAGAAATTTGACTACTGGGCAATCCTCATCGGCATGAACACCATGGGGTTGACGGGGCTGATCCTATTGTTCCCGCATTTCTTTACGTCCCTGTTTCCCGGTTATTTCGTCAACCTTGCACAGGTTCTTCATCTATATGAGGCCATCATGGCCGTGGCGCTCAAGTTCGTCGTTCATATTGTAACGACCCATCTCAGACCTGAGGTCTTCCCCATTGACAAAAGCATATTCAACGGTAGAAGGAAAAGAGCCTCTTCCACAGGTGCAGTAATTTTCTTCCTGATCCTGGCAGGAGGCAGTCATGGCGGCAATTCCTATGCTGCCGGAGTCGAGCTGATGCCGCTTACTGAGCAGGGCCGCGCAAGATTGTGCCTTGACTGCCACAGATTACCCAACATAAATACCAACGAGGGGGCGAGGGATTCCCAGGTGTTTTGCCTTGAGTGCCACGGTAAGGATTCCTGTGCAAGACAGACCGGGGTTTCTCTAAAGGTTGATATGGAGACCTTCGGTAGCGGCAGGCACAGGTATCAGGCCTGTATTACCTGTCACAAGGATGTTGCAGGTTCGCCCCATAAATCGGAAAGCGGCGGTGTATGCAAGGACTGTCATTACCTTCACGATGATTCGGCCGCGGGGGATCCTCACCTGAGAGTCCAGTGCCAGGCATGCCACAGGAAATCTCCTTTCAATCAATACGATGCTGAAAGGGATCTGGTGATATTGGCGAGAAAGGATGACAAAGGACTTCCCCTGGCCCTCCTTGACCATGGCCTGAGCGACGTCTCCGACGGAGAAATCTGTGCCAGATGCCACAGAAGCGGAAACAAGGTAGGGGCGGCATCATCGGTTCTGCCCGGTAAAGGCATTTTCTGCATAATTTGTCACAGTGCCCCTTTGTCAATCGGACACTGGAGCTTTGGAGCGGCATTTCTGATCTTTCTGGGGGGGTTATACGGCATGTTCTTTCTCTGGTTCAGGGGGAGGATAGGCCATGAGGAGACCTCTGCCCATCGTAAGATATCATTGGCAGGGGAGGGGCTTTGGCAAACGGTCTTTTCAAGACGTTTACCCAGGCTTCTTTCAGTGTTCCTGTTTGACGTGCTTCTTCAAAGAAGGCTTCTCAAGGAAAGCGTGAGCAGATGGTTCTCACATTCGCTCATCTATTATGGTTTTCTGGGGAAGTTTGCGCTTGCCTGCCTGTCGCTATTCAGCTATGGCCTTTTACCCCAGGGGCGGCTGTCTTTGGCATTGCTGGACAAAAACAATTGGATTGCCGCCTCCTTGAACGATCTTTTTGGAACAATTATCCTGCTTGGTATTATGATTGCTCTTGCCCGTCGGATGATTACCAGGCCGAGTCATGTCCTGACCGAAGAGCAGGACTCTCTGGCGCTTCTGATTATAGGCATGGTTGCCTTGAGCGGATTCGTGGTTGAGGGCGCGAGGATTGCTGTTACCGGCATCCCATCCTATAAGGCCTTTTACTCCTTTATCGGTTATCCTGTTGCAGGCTTATTAAGATTGTTCGGGGTAACATGGGGGGATTTTTACGGATACCTCTGGTGGATCCACGCGCTTTTGTGGATGAGCTTTTTTGCGTGGCTTCCCTTTGGAAAAATCAAACATATCATTGCAGCACCCCTTACTCTCCTTGTTAGAGAGGCGGGAGAAAAACAGGATATGGAGGGGAGGTAGATCAACGTGGAAGAAAAGGAAAATATAATAGCCTCCCAGGGGACTGCAGCCGGTGGAGAGGAAACCTCAAGGACTGGTTCCGTGAATGCTCAGCCATTGGCGGTTGAGATTCAAAAGGATGCCCGAATTATCCCAATCGAGAAGCTCGATATATCAAGGCTAATGCAGCTTGACGCCTGCACAAGATGCGGCGAGTGCCTTAACTGGTGTCCGGTGTATGATCAGGATAAGAGGGAGGACATAATTCCCCGTACAAAGGTGCGGGATTTCTATCGCATTATCAAAGGCCAGCACGGTCTCCTGGCCCGAATCTTAAGTAAGAGCGGGCTCAATGAAAAGGTCAAGGGGCTCATAAGGACTGTTTTCAGGCTCCCTCACGTTACTGACGATATGATCACTTCGTTTGTTACAAACCTTTATGAATGTTCAACGTGCGGGCAGTGCCAGGTGGTTTGTCCGTCCAACATAGACACCGTTAATATCTGGGAGAACATAAGGGAAGCAATTGTTTCAGCCGGCTATGGACCTCTGCCGCAGCAGACCCCCCTTGTCAAAAGCGTCAAGGCCTATGACAATCCCTGGCAGCAGCCGCGCCAGGCGCGAAGCAAATGGATAAGGAGGGCGAAGAAGGAAGGCCTTCTCAAGGAGGTACCCAGGGAGGCCAAGAAAACGCATCCCAAGATACTGCTTTTTCTTGGCTGCACGGCGGTTTATGATGTAAACGTAAGGCAGATAGCCATAAATACCGTAAACATACTGGAAAGTCTGGGCGTGGACTACGGGTGCCTTGGTGATGCGGAGAAGTGCTGCGCAAGTGTCATGCTAAGGATGGGTGACCCTGAATTTGAAAGGGTCGCTACTCAAAATATTGATCAATTCAATTCGCTGGGCATAGAAACTCTTGTCACCTCATGCGCCGGGTGTTACAAAACAATTAAACAGGATTATCCCCAGGTAAAGAAACTGGAATTTGAGGTGCTTCACACGGTGGAATTACTTAAGAGACTCATGGACAAAGGGCTTCTATCGTTCGGGCACAGGATAGATAAGACGGTCACTTATCATGACCCTTGCCATCTGGGCAGGGCTGCAGGAGTCTTTGACCCTCCAAGGGAGATACTCAAGTCTATTCCGGGAATCAAGCTGGCCGAAATGGAAAGGATTTATCAGTATTCACGGTGCTGTGGAGCAGGCGGGGGGGTAAAGGCCGGGTTTCCGGATATCCAGTCAAAAATGGCGGAGAGACGCATACGTGAAGCGGAAGCTACCGGAGCGCAAGACCTGGTTTCCGCCTGCCCGTTTTGTTTTGCCGGGCTGCAGGTTGGAATAAAGGCAATCAATTCGCCGCTCATCATGAGTGACGTTACCTCTCTTGTGGCCAAAGCCATTTTCGGCGTTAACGCTGAGGAGACGGCAGCTAATCTCAAGCCGGAGTGACGCTTATACTTTTATAAGAGGGAGGATGGATACTATGGGGTTACGATTTCTTTCATGCTTCTTTTGCCTATTTGTCGTTTCCGTCCTCTATCATACGGCCTTTGCAGATCAGAAACCCATAAGAATAGGCTATCTCCAAAACGATATCCATCAGTTGGCCTGCTGGGTGGCCATTGAAAAGGGCTTCTACAGAGCTGAAGGTCTGGATGTGCAGGTGGCCGGTATATTTAAAGCTGGTCCGGAGGAGATGAGTGCCTTTGCGGCCAGGGCCCTCGATATGGGGTATGTCGGGGAGGCTCCTGCTACCACGGCGGTGGCAAACGGTGTCGCAAGGGTATCTGTGGTTGCTCAGGTTAACACGGAAGGCTCAGGCCTTATGGTGGGAAAGAACTCCGCCGTCCATCATGTGAAAGACCTTGTGGGAAAGATCGTAGCAGTGCCGGGCCACTCGACCGTTCAGGATTTTCTGCTGAAAAAGGCGTTTCTAAAAAGTGAAGTTGATCAGAAAAGCGTTAGGATAATAGTTTTAAAGCCCCCTGAGATGATCGGCGCATCCGGCACGGATCAGATATCGGCTTTTATCGCTTGGGAACCCTATCCGGCAAAGGCAATTACAATGGGGGCCGGAAGACTTCTGCTTTCATCCAGAGACATCTGGAGGGATCACCCTTGCTGTGTGCTTGTTGCAGATGACAGGTTTATCGCAGAGAGGCCGGATGATGTCAGGGCCATGGTGAGAGTTCATGTAAGGGCGACTGATTATCTAAACGCCGATACCGGTGAGGCGCTCAGAATTGCCGTCAAATACACCGGCATGGACGATGAGACTCTCCGGCTTGCCATGCGCAACGTGCGATACACCTATGAAATCAGCCGTGAGGGGGAGCTTGAATATGTTCGGTTTCTCTCCGGTTTGCGTTACATAAACGTGAGCGATCCCGAGTCCTTTGTAAATCGCTTCCTCCAGGGCGTCTTTCTTAAAGAGATAACCGGGCGATGAAGCCCTGGAGTCTGACAGTCCCTCTGGGCGCCGTAGTCATCTGGCAGATCGTATCTTTTTCCGGCCTTGTACCGACAAATCTCCTGCCCTCTCCTCTGGCGGTATTGGCCGGCGCCAGGGACCTCATATTTGTTGGTATGCCGCCTGAACATCTCCTGCACAACCATATCATCTACAGCCTTCTCAGGGTATTTCTGGGGTTTATTTTCGGCTGTATTATAGGAATTCCACTAGGGCTGGTGATGGGGTGGTCCAGCAAGGCAAAAGGCGTTTTAGGGCCTTTTGTAGAGATCATACGACCCATTCCGCCCCTTGCCTGGATCCCCATCGCGATTCTCTGGTTTGGGATAGGGCTTAAGTCCGCCGCCTTTATAATCTTTCTAGGGGTCTTCTTCCCTGTATTGCTTAACACTATATCCGGCGTTGAATCCATCAACCCGGTATTACTTGAGGCTGCAAAGACTCTTCGCGCAGGGGAAAGAGATCTGTTCCTTAAGGTGTTACTGCCTGGCGCCATACCTTCTATCTTTGTCGGAATGCGCATAGGTATGGGAATAGGGTGGATGACCCTTGTAGCCGCAGAATTTACGGGTGTCAAAGAAGGCTACGGCTTGGGATACATGATTATGACCGCAAGAGACATCCAGAGACCGGACGAGATCCTGGCGGGAATGCTGATTATAGGTGTGATAGGCCTCATGATCAATTGGAGTTTGAAGGCCCTGGAATCAAGATTGATAAGGTGGCAGTAGAATGGATCTCGTGCTCGAGCGGATCTCAAAGATATTCCCGGGAATCGGTGGCTGTGAATCAGTAGAGGTCTTGAAGGACTTCTCCTGTTTTATAAATGGAGGAAGCCTCTTATCAATCGTGGGGCCCAGCGGATGCGGCAAGACTACTATTCTGAGGATAATAGCCGGGCTGGAGAAGGCATCCTCCGGGAGGGTTCTATTCGGTGTAGGGGAGGCCGAGCCGGGCGAAAAACCTCTGGTGGGTCTCGTTTTTCAGGACTACGCGCTTTTTCCCTGGCGCACCACGCTCGGCAATATAACCGCCGGGCTAGAGTTTATGGGCGTCCCCCTGAAGGAAAGGCTCGCAAAGGGTATGGAATACGTGTCGGCCTTTGGTCTTGATGGTTTTGAAAACCGTTATCCGAAGGAGCTTTCCGGAGGCATGAAACAGAGGGTCGCTATCGCAAGGACACTTATAATGGAACCTGGCGTGGTTTTGATGGATGAGCCCTTCGGTTCTCTCGACAGCCAGACCAGAAACTCCATGCAGGAGTTCCTGGCTGGATTATGGGAAGAAAGACGCGATACTATTATATTCGTGACACACAATGTTGATGAAGCGGTTTTTTTGAGCGATGATATAATCGTGCTGACTTCAAGACCGGCCCGTGTTATTGAACGAGTTAAGGTTTTGTGCAAAAGACCCAGGGATAGAACCGGTATCGAATGTAACACCATTAGAAGATCTGTGTTGGATATCCTTGGCCGAGAGTCTTCCAAGTTGGGCTGATTTACCAGTCCCCATTCGGGGATGGCGGTTTATCTGAAAATGCGCTTTGCCCTTATTCTTCTCCCTCGAGGAAGGGGTGGGGGTGATTTTCATCCTTCGTTGTGCCCCAATAGAACATGGGGGTTAGTTGCAATAAAGATAGATGGGGGAGCCTCTATGCGTGCGGACCGCTGCCAATAAACACCTTGGACGGGCTCTTTTGGAAAGCCGTTAACATTCGACATTCAAATGAAAGGAGATCATTTAATGAAAATACTGGGGATAGCGTGCAGCCCCCGTAAGGGTAAGGCGACCTATTCGGCACTCAGTCGTGCCTTGTCGGCTGCATCCGAGGTATCAAATTCGATTGAGACGGTAATTATTGATCTTGCCGGGCTTGATATAAGAGGGTGCATCGCGTGCGGCCACTGTGTCAAAGCGCTAGAATGCAGCCAAAAGGATGATTTCAGCGGGCTCATAGCAACGCTCTCTGATACTTCAGTGCGTGGCATGTTGATCGCTACCCCTGTATATTTCGGCTCGATGAGTTCTCTTTGCAAGGCTTTTCTGGATAGATCGGTAATGTTCAGGCGCAATGGTTTTTTGTGGAGAGACCGACTGGGCGGGGTTATCGCTGTTGGCGGCTTCCGTAACGGAGGGCAGGAGGTGACCATTCAGGCCGTCCAGGCAGCGCTCCTGATACAGGATATGGTGATCGTAGGGGATGGGACCCCCGGCGCTCATCTTGGTGGGACCGTTTGGAGCGGACACCCCGGAGCTGAAGACGGAGACGGTATCAAGACATCTGAGGCAGTCGGAAGACGTGTGGCGGAGGTTGCCCTCAAGCTGGGTGTCTAGATGATAAAGGAGTTGGGCAGGATAATTGCCGAGGTCCAGAGCCTCGGAGTAGCCATCCCTTCCGGAATTCCAACTAGGATGGGAGGCGCGGGACCGGCTGAAGCGGGCTTTATTGTTATAGAAGGGATTACGGTAAGCGTTCCCGTCGCAAGCCCGTTCGTAGGATCTTCACCTTATAGTCTGGTAATTGAAGGCGGGGCCTCGGCGCTTTTTAAGGAAGGGAGCTTCCGTGCGTCTGTAGAGTTGATCAGAAGGCCTTTATTCTATGACTTCAGCACCGTCGGCGGCGTTCCCTACCGCAAGATAGCCCTTCTCCACGGCAGAGACTGCCTTGCCACAACGTTATTACAGAGATGCTCCCAGTGGAGATATAACCGCCGGTGCAGGTTCTGCGGGATAGAGATATCTCTCAACTCAGGTGACACGGTTGAAGTCAAGAGCCCATCTGAGCTTGCGGAGGTCTCATCAAGCGCAAAGTTGCTAGATGGGATAAGGCATGTCGTCATTACAACAGGAAGCGGAGACCCGCCCGGAAGCGAAATGAAGGCACTTTCGGAGGCCGCATACGCGATTAAGACGGCCACCGGTCTTCCGGTTCATGCTCAGTTTCTGCCGCCTGAGGATCTTGGCTGGCTCGAGGTATTGAAGCAAAAAGGAGTTTCCACTGTAGGCATGCACCTTGAAAGCCCTGATCCGGATATACTTTCCAGGGTCGGCCCTGCCAAGGCCGCAATAGGAAAAAGCCGATATGAGAGGGCCTGGAGAAAGGCGGTTGATATCTATGGGGCCAATCAGGTAAGCAGTTTTCTCATTGCGGGGCTGGGAGAGGATATCCGTTCAATGGTATCCGAATGCCAGGCCATGGCAGATCTTGGGGTTTATCCTTTTGTGGTGCCTCTTAGACCGATACCGGGCTCAAGCATGGAAAAGGCCCTCCCGCCTGATCCGGGATATATGTTGGATATATATGAAGATGTGTCGCGGATACTTAATCGAGCGGGACTCTCTGCAGGAAGGTCCCACGCCGGATGTGTCCGATGCGGAGCCTGCTCGGGCCTGAGGGCCTTTGAATCGAATGAAGCTTCCGTATTGTGCCATGCAGCCATGACGGAGAGAGAGCTTCAGGAGGCATTTGCAATAAGAAGGATGGTCTTTGTGGATGAGCAGGGGCTCTTTGAGAAAACCGACCAGGATGAAGAAGATGGCAGGAGTTTACACCTGGTGGCGGAGGAGCAGGGGGTCATAGTAGGCACTGTGAGGGTGTTTCCTGCCAAGGATGATCCTTCCCACTGGATCGGTGGAAGGCTTGCCGTGATATGCTCAAAGAGGGCCAACGGGGCAGGGGAGATACTTGTCACAGAGGCAGTAAGGACGGTAAAGGATTTGGGATGCAGAAGATTCACCGCGATGATCCAGGAAATAAATGTGGCATTTTTTGAGAGACTCGGATGGCGCGCTGTGCAGGAAACGGAGATCTACAGGGGAAAGCCTCATAGGCTCATGGAGGCCGATCTTGGGTGAGAATATATTATGATGCTGGTGGAAAAGATTGCAGAAAGGGTTAGGACCTATCCGGGACTCACCCGGAAGGCTCCCCTTAAAGCTATTGTAGATAAGATAAGCTCCGGGTGGACAAAAGGAAAGCAGCTTGATAATTTCGGTGACGACGCCGCCGTCATCCCATGGATGGACGGCTATTTGCTGTTTTCAGCCGACGGCATAATGACTAATCTACTGGTCAACGAACCCTACGCAGCGGGAAAGGCATCGGTCATGGTAACCGTTAACGACATCTATGCCATGGGAGGAAGGCCCATAGCAATGGTAAATGTCCTTGCAAGCGGGGAAGATAGCCAGAGGAATTTTATAGCAGAGGGGATCAGAAAAGGTTGTGAAAAGCTCCGTGTTCCCATGGTGGGGGGCCATCTCCATCCTGATGTTCCGACTGAAAACCCTGCGCTTTCCGTTGCGATAGTGGGCTGGGCCAAGGGCCTCTTGAGAAGTCATCTGGCGCAGCCGGGGGAAAAACTCCTTTTTGCAACCGATCTCGCGGGTTCGAGGGGATGCGGTACAGTGACTAGCTGGGATGCCAATAGCGGAAAGACATCTGAAGAACTTCTAAACAGACTTGAAGCCCTTCCCTTGATAGCGGAGAGTGGATTATGCAGGACGGCCAAGGATGTGAGTAACGCCGGACTTATAGGAACGGCTGCCATCATGATGGAAAACTCGGGTACGGGTGCCGTCATAGATCTTTCAGCACTGCCGATCCCGGGTGGAATGGACTTGATGGACTGGATCGTATGCTTCCAAAGCTACGGATTTCTGCTATCCGTTCCTCCAGCTAACGTTCAAACCGTGAAGGGGCTCTTTACTGAAAGATATATTCAAACGGCCGTTATAGGCGAGGTAACATCACAGCGTGAGGTGATCTTGAAAGACCTGGAAACAGAATTGATACTCTTTGATCTTACCAGAGAGAAGATAACCGGGATTTCGGTCAGGCCTTTGGCATGTTAGTTCCTGCCCTTAAAAGATCTTTAAAGAACGCGCATCCGCTGCGTTTTGCTCACTTCTTGTCTCTGCGGAGTAGCTCTAAGCGCTCCTTATCAATAGGGATATCTCAGACCTTGCATACGGGCATTTTTTTGAACCTTGCAGCAGCGGTTTTTCAACACTCTGTTAAGTTTTGCGCAAGGAGGCTGTGGTGTTTGCGCTAAAGAAACTTCTTGGAGATATTCTAATGCCCTTCCCGGTGGCTCTCGGGCTTCTGTTTTTGGGGCTTATTTTGCTGTGGTCTGCGAGAAGGAAAAATACCGCGATTTTTCTTGTGACACTCTCCGCCTTGATGCTGGGATCGGCCGGCATAGAGAGGGTCTCTGACTACGTTGTGAGGTCCCTTGAAAGGAAATATCCGCCGCTTGTGAATCCTTCCGCCTTCAAAGATGCGGAATGGATTGTTGTGCTGAGCGCCGGGCAGACCGATGATAAGAGAGTTCCTGCCCTGGATCGGCTTGGAGATGATACTGTCATTAGACTTGTTTACGGGATAAGGCTCTACAGGATGCTCCCCGGCACTAAGCTTCTGCTTTCGGGGGGCGGGGCCGGCCCGGGAATAAACGCCATAGCGGACAATATGAAGACCGTGGCGCGGGAACTGGGGGTGCCCGGGGAGGATATTGCGGTTGACGGATCTTCTTTTGATACGGCGGATCAGGCTGTTCTGATAGGTCGCATGTTGAAGAAAAAGAGATTCATTCTGGTTACGTCGGCAACTCATATGCCAAGGGCAGTGGCCCTTTTCAAAAAACAGGGTTTAGACCCGATACCGGCCCCCACCAGGTTTACGGCACTGGAAGATGAAGCCGATTTTGACGCTCATAAAGGGTGGATGCCTGATGCGGAGAATCTTGTCGCGTTGGATGGCGCCCTTCATGAATACCTGGGGATCGCATGGTCATGGTTCAGGGGACAGATATGAAGAAGGAGGATCACGGTGCGGACTATTGACTTTGTTGCCGGTGCAAGACCCAATTTTATGAAGCTATCACCGGTACTTAGGGCTATCGAAACTCTGGGTCTCATTGATGCGCGTATTATACATACGGGGCAGCACTATGATTACGGCATGAACGAGGTCTTCTTCAAGCAGCTCGGAATACCCGAACCTCATGTGCATCTTGAGGTGGGATCGGGGAGCCACGGCGCTCAGACCGCAAGGATACTGGAAAGATACGAAGCGCATCTGCTCAAATCCCCGCCCATTGCAACTGTGGTATTCGGGGATGTGAACTCGACGATTGCCTGCGCGCTGGCCTCGGTAAAGCTCGGGATACCTGTGGTGCACGTGGAGGCGGGACTAAGGAGCCGAGACAGGACCATGCCCGAGGAGATCAACAGGATACTTACGGATGCGGTCGCCGATCTTCTTCTTGTCTCTGAGCCCAGCGGGATAACAAATCTTGAGGGAGAAGGTGTCGCGCGGGATAAGATAAGGTTTGTAGGTAATGTCATGATTGATGTTCTGGTTAGAGAGCTACCCAGGGCAGAGGCATTGAAGACTTACAAGCGGTTAGGGCTTAAGAGAAGAGCATACGGGCTTGCCACTGTACATCGCCCTTCAAACGCGGATGATCCGGCAGTACTGGAGAGGCTTTTGCTTTATCTAAGAGATCTAAGCGGAAGACTGCCTATTGTCTTCCCGGTCCATCCGCGCACAAGAAACGCGGCCAAAAAGGCAGGTCTGGAAAAACTGCTTTCCACCGGGTATCCTTTCGTTGCCGTTGAGCCCCTGCCGTATCTTGAAAACCTCTGTCTTATGGCGTCGGCCGCAATGGTGCTAACGGATTCAGGAGGCATGCAGGAGGAGACCTCCTTTCTTAAAATCCCCTGCCTTACCTTGCGGGAAAACACCGAACGGCCCGTAACGATTCAAAAGGGGACGAGCCGGCTTGTCGGTAACGACATCGGTGCAGTGAAAAATGCCGTGGACGATATACTCCAGGGACGCTGGCCCCCCGGGGAGGAAATCGAGCTTTGGGATGGACATGCGAGCGAGCGGGTCGCAGCTTCCATCTCTGAGAGGTTTTGCCATTGAAAAACCATGGGTTGACAGGGAATATGTCAATAGAAAGGGCCTGCGAGGTGTTGGAGGTATCCCCTGCAGCATCCATAGACAATATAGATCAAGCCTACAGGGATATGGCCGCCGTATGGCATCCGGACAGATTCGAGGGCTCCCCCCGCTTGAGGGCCAAGGCGGAGCAGAGACTCAGGGAGATCAATGCCGCGCGCGATCTCCTCGCTTCAAGGGCAAGAAAACGGCCTGTTGAAGCTCCTGAAAAGGAGATACCTCCCATGGCGGAGGTTATTGCGGAGGCCGGGACAAGACTGGTCATGAAGGCTTGGTGGAATATTTCAAGGGCTGTTAAGAAAATGGCCGCTAAGTAAGGGCTTTCGGATTCCGGTCTATAAGAAAAGCGTTTTTAATGGCCTTATTTGGCTACTTTGCCGCGTCGTAACGCAGGAGAGGGGATTAGGTGTATAATCGGGCAGCTGACAAATGCATCGTAAACGGCAGGGTCGTAAACGTCTTTACCGGAGAAATTCTTGAGCAGAATGTCGCTATTTCAGGGGAAAGGATAGTTTATGTAGGCGATTCAAGCAGCGTGATAACCTCCGGCACAGTAATAATTGACGCGATGGGAGATTTTGTAACCCCCGGCTTTTTTGACGCCCACGCGCATGCCGACCTCTATTACAGTCCGCTGGAATACGCTTATTTTGTGGCTGCGAAGGGCACCACAGGTTTCTTTAACGACGGACATGATCTAGCAAATGCCCTCGGCCCTGCAGAATTTATGAGTTACATGGCGCGTCTTCAAGACACCCCCATCAGCGTGATTACGGGAGTGCCCGCCACTTCGCCGCCATATCCGGGCATTGAAGGAGAGGAACTCTGGACGGATAAGGATATTGAACTTGCATCTTCATTTGACTGGGTGGTCTCTCTGAGTGAAGTAAGCCCATATCCCAGGGTGCTGAAGGGCGAAGAGGCATTGCTCAGGCGTATTGCCTTGGCTCGGAGACTGGGTCTTCTGGTTGAGGGCCATACAACCGGAGCAAGTGCCGACAAGCTCAATTCTCTAAGTTTCGCAGGAATCACCTCTTGTCATGAATCTCTCTCATACGGAGATGTTGTGGACAGGGTCAGACTGGGATTTCATACCATGTTGCGGCAGGGATCAATCCGTAAAGACCTTCCCCTTCTTGTAGATGCGGTCAAGGATATCGAAAGGTTTGACGCGGGCAGATTGATGCTTGTCTCAGACGGCATTTTCCCCGATCACCTTGTGAGCCGGGGCAATATGGACTGGGTGGTAAAGTCGGCGGTTGAAGAGGGTATCGCTCCGGTAAGGGCCATACAGATGGCCACCATTAATCCGGCAAGATACTTTCGCCTGGACGGCTCTATAGGATCAATAGCTCCTGGAAGACTGGCAAATATTCTTCTGGTTGAAGATATCAATAACCCATTTCCCCGTCTTGTCATGGCAAAGGGCGTTCCCATTGCTGAAAATGGAGTGCTTACCGTGGAAAGGATCAGTAGCGATGGAGAAGTCCCATCCAGCAGACCCTTTGCCCGGGAAAACATACTCAGAAACACTTTCAGGATTGACGCTTCGATGGGGCCGCAAACCGTGCCGGCCATAGAGATAGTGGATCAGACTGTTACAAGAAGAATTGACATTGAGGTTCCGGTCCGGGGGGGCTTTTACCGTCCTGAGGGAGATATTCTCTCGGCTTTTCTGTGCACAAGGGACGGATCCCGTATGGGGGTCGGATTTGTAAGCGGTTTCTGCAGGGGAGTGGGAGGGCTTGCCTCAAGCATCTCACATGAAACCCACGGGCTCCTGGTGCTGGGTCAAGATGAAGAGGATATGCGCATCGCGGCCTCGGCGGTGCTTGAAATCGGAGGCGGAATAGCAATATGCCGTGCAGGGAGAGTTCTCTGCAGACTCGAGCTTCCTATCGGCGGAATATGCTCCCGCCACGAGATTCCACAGCTTGCCTCAGAGATATCATCCCTGCACGCCACCTTGCGTGAAATGGGCTGCGAACTGGAATACCCCTTATGGACCCTGGGTTTTCTTTCCTTCACATCCGTCCTTGGGCCCAGGATAACTTACAGCGGAACATATGACGTGAGAAGCGCAAAGGTGATCTTCCCGGTTAAATGATACTCCAGTAATTGCGGGGGCATTATTTGACAACGGTTTTTAACAGCCTCTTATGCCTGATTCAACTTGTTTCTGAGCACGCCTGAGGTCTTAAAGACTATGACATTTCTCGCCCTGAGCTGGAGATCTTCCGCTGTCTGCGGGTTCCTGCCTCTCCTGGAACCTTTATGCTTGACAATCAGTTTTCCGAAACCACTTATGAGGACGTCTTCGTCCTTCTCCAGTGTGGCCTTAATGGTTTCAATAAGGCTTTCAACTGCCGCCCGTGATTGCTTTTTGCCCAGTCCGACCTGATCATAGACGTCGCTGATTATCTTTTCTTTTGTTAGGGCCACTCTACACCTCCCAGCCACAAATATAATGTGAACAATTTCCCTGGGCCGTTATTCGGTCATTTTCACAAGGCCCACGGAGTCCTTCCCCGGTGATAGAATACAGCTTGATAATGGATGTCAATCGTCTCGTGACAATCTTGTCTTTTGTGATGCCTAATTTTATCTGGGACGCTAAAAACGCCGGGCCAATGCGCTCGTCCCGGCCTTGATCCTGCGTCCGCCTTTGGCCTGCTCTGCAACGGGCATTGCAGCCCTTGGCTGCATGACGCCAAATAATGATACATAACTACGGCTAGTTACATAAATTTTGTCAGTGGGATATAATAGTTGAGCGCATGGCTGTGTCAAGCTTTTTTTGTTTGGTTGAACTTTGCCTTTAGCTTTTCGTAAACGATCCTGGGCACGAGGCCGCTTATTTCCCCCCCAAAGCTCGCTGCTTCCTTTATAATTGTTGAGCTGGTATAAAACCATTTATAATCCGTCATGAGGAATACCGATTGGATTTGTCTGTTAAGTTTTCGGTTTATAAGAGCCATTTGAAATTCGTATTCAAAGTCGGACATCGCTCTTAATCCACGCAAGATAACGTTAGATTTTTTGGACATAACATAATCAACCAGCAGTCCGTTATAATTGTCTATTTCTATATTTTCCAACCCCTTGACAGACTCTCTTATCATCTGAGTTCTTTCCTCAATGGTAAACAGGGATTTTTTATTGGGATTGTGAAGGATGCAAACGATCAGCCTGTCAAATATCTGGAGTCCTCTTTTAACTATACTGAGATGCCCGTTGGTGATGGGATCAAAAGTCCCGGGGTAGATGGCTGTCCTTTGGCTCATGAGTCAACCTCGTATATTGTTATCCATGTGTCTCCATAGATTTTCGAATTAACAATCCTGGTCATCCCACACCCCTTGCATTCTTTCTCTCTGCTTGATGTCTCGGCTATCAGGAGGCCTGAAGGGGCCATAATACGGCTTTCTGATAGCTGTGTGATCATTCCGGTTATGAAGCCCTTTTGATAGGGTGGATCCATGAAGACAAGGTCAAAGAGGGGGCTGAGGCATGGATGGTTTAGAGGAATCCCCTTCGACAAGTCCCTTCGGATCAGGCACGCCTTGGATTCGAGGTTACAGACCTTCAGATTCTTTGCTGTAAGATCCAAAGAGTCCTTATTGTTATCTATGAATGCCGCATACTGCGCGCCACGACTCAATGCCTCTATGCCCAAAATTCCGCTGCCGCAAAAAAGATCTATAATTCTTAGCCGGGAAAGATCCTGCCCTATCATACTAAAGATTGATTCCCTTACGGAATCAAGGGTGCTTCTTATATGACGCGATCTCGATGAATACAGAGAACGCCCCCTCAGCAAGCCCCCCGTTATCCTCATCAGTAAAAATGACCTTTTCTCCGGCCTTCAAGCCTGGCGGCTTTCGCCTTCTGAATTAGGTGACGCCAAGGTTTGCGGTTCCGGGGCATCGCCGTACTTTCGCCGTCTGTAAATTCGCAGTGCGGTCATCACCGGGCCTGATATCACATAGACCAGAAGAAGCACGAAGAACATGACGGACGGCATATAGGCAATGACCATGGATGAAAGGATTATGGCTACAAGTACTCTAAATGGTTTCCTCTGTCCGAGTTGAAGTTTCTTGAAGCTCACGTAGTTAAGTGTGCTCACCATAACAAAAGACAGAAGGTACATTATTACCAGTAAAAGGCCATCCTTGATGGAGCCGATCGCAGGAACCGCCCCTTCAAAAAGTATTACCGAGGCTACAAAACATGCAGCGGCAGGTATTGGAAGCCCTCTGAAATAGGAGGGATCTACGACATCCTTTTGTACGTTGAATCTTGCAAGGCGAAGCGCTCCACAGGCAACAAACATAAAGCATGCCAGCCAGCCGAGTCTGCCTATGGGCTGCAAAGCCCAGAGATAGGCCATAACGGCGGGAGCAACGCCGAATGCCACCAGGTCGGAGAGCGAATCGTATTCAATGCCGAATTTAGTAGTTGTGTTTGTTATCCTTGCTACCCTGCCATCCAGACCGTCCAAGACGCAGGATATGATAATGGCTACTGCGGCGGCCTCAAACCTTCCTTCAAATGAAGCTATGATAGAGTAAAATCCACTGAAAAGGCTGGCCGAAGTAAACAGATTGGGAAGTATGTATATCCCCCTCCTTCTGGGCCTATCAGGTCTGGGCCTTCTTCTTTTCTTCATCGGAACTCCCCCATGATGGTTGTACCTGCAACCACCCTTTGATTAAGTTCGACACGTACCCTTGCATCCGCGGGGATGAAAAGCTCTACCCTTGATCCGAATCTTATAAGGCCGAACCTTTGACCCTTCTCAACTCTTTCACCGGTTTCCAGCCAACAGGCTATCCGCCGGGCGACAAGCCCCGCTATTTGCGCCACGGCAATTTTCCTTCCGATTCCCGAGTCGAGGATGACGCTATTGCGCTCATTGTCTCTTGATGCCTTGTCAAGGTTGGCGGATAAGAAGGCCCCCGGGCGGTAACTAATGTCCGATATTATCCCTCCGAAAGGGATTCTGTTGACATGCACATCGAATATTGACATGAAGATGCTTATCTTCGTGCAAGGCATCCCGGAGGGAGAATCCTCCGAATCAACTGCTTCGATCGCTATCACCTTTCCGTCGGCCGGAGAAATTATATCTTCAGGGCCGCAGTCGCTTTTGCGATTAGGGTCTCTAAAAAAGTATATAGTCATAAGCGTCAGGGAGAAAAATAAAAATGGCAGAACAGGCATCTGAAACAACGCCGAAAGGAATGTCAGCCCAAGCCCTGTCAGAATAAAAGGCAGGCCGGCCTTCGCTATGGGCCAACGGTTGTTTACATCCAAGGTATTCAAGATGCCTTTTCCCTTATCTTTATATGAAAATGCCGCATGTCATTCCGAACCCGATCGGGAATCCAAGTGTAAAAGACCGGATACCGGCCTACTCCGGTATGACGATGTATTTTCATATAACCTATCGGCACGAAAAATAATTACTTCCGGAGCCTTTTCCATCCCAAGGCGCCCTGACTTTTCCATTTAGCCTATTTTTCTGATTTTGTTTTGATGTCATTATATAACCCGGGGCTGCTTTGTCAATGTAAACGCTCATGACAGAAATATTTTGTCGCCCCCGCTAATGAAAATCCTGCTCCGGCTCTGCACTGTGCGAGGTCGAGGATTTCCCTCCCCCGCGCGGGGGAGGGTCGGGGTGGGGGGTGTATTTTCACGGTAAACGTTCATGGCCTTGAGACCACCCCAAGCCATGAAAATCTAACAGGGTCGGTATCACTATCGCCTTTTAACGATTAGTCTGGCCTGTTTTTGCCGATTGCGATTGCCACTCCTCCCCGAAACCCGATTTCCGATCCCAAATGTGATTTCGCAGCCGCCCCCGCCTCCGATACCTATAGCTATAGCGACCTCCGATACCGACCCTGATACCGATGCCTATTTCGATACCGATTTCGATTTCTAAGGAAACGCGTGTGTTTCCAACTTACTATAAGGAAGGCTTCCAATAAGGAGCCCTGTGTGTTAAGAGTGACGCAGAGGTCATAGTTTTTCGAGGGTTATAAAACCTACTCTGTCCGCCGGTTGAACCATTTTAGGTGCTTATAGTATTTCCGAATGGGGAACAACTTGATGATTCGTATTTTCTTGCCGAAATTGATCAGTCTGTTGCTGCTGCTTGTTGTGACAGGGATTCTTTCTATGGGAGACCAAGCGATTTCCCAAGACAGCAAACCGACAACTCAGGAAACTGTTTTGAGAAATCTCATACTCCTCTTTTACGAAAAGAACTCGGGAGGTTCAGCCTCAAGCAATTCCTACCGCGGACGTGAGGGGTTCTTGATGATGGACCCCCTTACGGGGAGGGCGCTGGGGCTAAAAACCATCGTAACTGAAGACTATGTCAGGGGTAAGGGGCTTTTCAGAGAGGCGCAGAAGGCTTTGAGTCTTGGGATTGAGGCAATGAATGCAGCCGGAGTGGATAAGGCTTCGGAGCAGCTTCTACAGCTTGTAGCAGATTATTCCTGTGAATATAACAGAGCCATGGACGAATCAGCAGGACTGATGCAGGATTACAGAAAAGCCCTTAAAAATGAGAATGATGAGCGATTCAACAAGGAGGCATCCAGGAATCTGGCGGACAAGATAATCAAACTCTGTATCGAGAGCGCCAGCGGCAACCTGAGGGATTCTTTGGCTTGCTTCCATAACAAGACAAGGGGAGCAGAGGAGAACGGCTTTCAGCTCAATACCGGAAACGTGGCTTTTGTAAACAAGGTCTATAGAGGCTATATTGAGACGATCGAGCAGACCGGGGCGTCTCCGGTTTTCGATCTCGACCTCCATGAAGGGGCATCCGAGGTTGAGGATAGATGGAAGCGTGTCAAGAGCAGAATGGATATTCCATATAAACAATACCTGGATGATGTCTTCATGGAAAATCTGAGGACCGGAGTTGTGGTTGATCCTCTGCTCTTTGCGGCGCTTATGAGGCAGGAATCCAACTTCAACAGCCTTGCAGTCTCTTATGTGGGGGCAGCCGGTCTTACACAGATCATGCCTTCAACCGGAAAGTCATTAGGAATGGAAAATATCTATATGCCTTCTTATTATGAGGAGGCAAGGGATTTTTTTGTAAAGGAGATGGAGCTGAAGAAGGGAGCGATCTCACTATTTAAGGGCGTTTGCAGGAATGATAAGAGAGGAAGTGCCTTGCACGCTGTGGATAAAATGATTAAGTCAAATATACGCAAGAGGAAGAGAACAGAACTCTATTCAAGGTACAAAGCTGAGATTTCAGGAGGGGTCAAAGACGATCGCCTTGATCCGGCCAAGGCGATCAGATACGGCTATGCGTATTTTGCCGGAATCTTGCGACAGCAAAAGGGTGATATAAGTCTTGCCCTGGCCGGTTACAATTCGGGTCCTCATAGGGTAAAGCAGTTCGGAGGACTGCCCCCTTATCAAGAAACCGTATCCTTTCGTAACAATATCCTGAGATTCTACAAAGAATACCTGAAGACCGCGGCCGTCAGACAAGGCAACTAAGTTATCCGCATTCGGATGGGTTATCTTGTTCCGTGGAGTTCATCCACCCATGTCAACCATATCTTTTTCCTGTTTTGAAATTTATGAAGAATCCTGTCAAGTTGACTGTTCAATGCTGCGCTGAAAAACTTTCTTCGTGAGAAATCAATTAGATCTCTTTCAAGCGTTTTCCAATCAGGCATTATCTGGATATCCCCTGCCCGATACCGCAGGAACTCCCGGTGGATATCTTCAATCTTGGAGTCAAACTCGCATATGGCGAGGACTGCATACTGCATGTTCTTTTTCAGTATATCCATAACCGGTATCTCCGTCTTTTTATTAGCTCAAAAGAGGCTTGAATGGAAGCTGGAAAAATATCGGATAGAAATAATGACTTGACAGTTTGGTCTTCTTTATGAATATGAGGTTAGTATTGCCGGTTTCGAAAATATGCGGCATTGAAGATGGCTCATCAACCAACGGCCATGCCCGAATGGGTCATAACGAAGGATGGAAGTCACCCCTCCCTCCCCCGTCGAGGTGGAGAAATAAAGGCAAGGGACTTTTTCATATAAACCCTCATGAGCATGGGTTTCCATGGTTGGGGCGTTACTTCGATCATACCCCTTTGTAAATGGGGTTGGCGGCATTTTTATAGAAAGTGGAGTTGAAGAAGGCCGGCTTTTTAAACGGTCCTTATAATGATAGAGATTTCGGATTCAGGAGGGCATATGAATAACATCACTATAGAAACGGATTTTTCTGAGTTAAAGCTTATTAGAAGAGGCAAGGTAAGAGATGTCTATGATCTGGGCGATAAACTTCTTATCGTGGCAAGCGATCGGATCTCGGCCTTCGATGTGATAATGGCTGACCCCATACCTGAAAAAGGTAAAATACTTACCCAGATTTCCATATTCTGGTTCAGGAAACTTGAGGGTATCGTACCTCACCATTTCATCTCCGGCGATCCATCCGTATATCCTGACTCCTGTAAGAGATATGCCGAAGTCCTCAGGGGAAGAAGCATGTTGGTAAAGAAGGCGACTCCCCTGCCTGTTGAGTGCATTGTGAGGGGATACCTCTCCGGCTCCGGATGGGAAGAATACAAAAGCTCAGGAGAGATATGCGGGATATCCCTTCCAGCGGGATTGAAGGAATCCGACAGGCTCCCTGCACCTATATTCACCCCCTCCACAAAGGCGCCGGACGGGACGCATGATGAAAACATTTCTTTTGAGAGGGCTTGCGAGATTCTGGGAGAGGATACCGCGCGAAGAGCCACTGAGATGAGTTTGAAGATATACGAAATCGGTAGGGAGCTGGCCTTGAGAAGCGGGATCATTGTCGCAGACACCAAGTTCGAGTTCGGATTCTACGACGGATCGCTTATCCTGATAGATGAGGTCATGACCCCTGATTCCTCCAGGTTCTGGCCGGTTGACGAATACAGGCCCGGCGGTGCACAGAAAAGCTTCGACAAGCAATATCTGCGTGATTATCTGCTGTCCATAAAATGGCCCAAGGAACCTCCTCCACCTCCTCTGCCGCCCGAAGTAATCAAGAAGACAAGAGACAAATACATCGAGGCATTGTCACGTCTTACCGGAAAGGGCATTGATCTCTTCTGACGAAGTCCATGTTGAAATATTCTTTTTTAACTAGAGTTCATCCGGAAATGAGATAGTTTCGTCGAGTTCAAGGCGGGCGATAATTTTAACCATAGGAATACATAGACGTATTTCGAGGATTAAAATTTGAGCCCAACGCCGAAATCGGTGAAAATAGCCATTTCCGGATGGAGACTAACTATACCAAATCAATAAGTTATATTGTCTTGCATTGCCTTGACAAAGCTTTTTGGATGCTTAAAGTTGGCTTACTATTTTAGTTCGAACGGGAAAGCGGCTCTTATCCGACAATGAAGGGTGGGCTTTCCTAAATTCTTAAGATAGCGGCAATGAGGGGCTTAAGGGAGTGGAGAATTCGGAAATCGGAAATCAGGCGTTGAATGGGGATGACAACCAGAACCATACTGAATCGGACATGGAAACGCCGGAGGAGAACCTTGGCGAGCTTTCAAGAGATGATTTGCTGAAAAAACTTGAGGAACTGAGGGCCTCCTCGGAGAAGAACCATGACCTTTATCTGAGGGCGATGGCGGACATTGAAAACCTCAAGAGGCGCTTCAGGAAAGAGAAGGAGGATCTGGGCAGGTTCGCCAACGAATCCATAATCAGAGAACTCCTTCCGGTACTCGACAATCTCCAAAACGCGATATCCTTTGCGCAGAGAGCTAATGCTTCCGCTTCAATGTTAGAGGGTATAAGTCTCACATTAAAGATGCTCATTGAGGTGTTGAAGAAGTCGGGAGTAAAGGAGATAAAGGCCGTCGAGGAGGCATTTGATCCCAACTTCCATCAGGCCGTGATGCATGAGGAGACAGAAGAGAAAAAGGCGGGGATTGTTATCAAAGAACTTCAAAAAGGATACCTTCTTAATGAAAGGCTCATAAGGCCTTCCATGGTGGTGGTAGGTAAGGGCGTCAGTTAAAAAGATCAAAGTGATGGATAGTCAATATATAGCTAAAGAAATTGTGCATATATAAAGGAGGCAATGAAATGGGCAAGGTTATCGGTATTGATCTAGGGACAACCAATTCGTGCGTGGCCGTTATGGAGGGTGGGGATCCCGTTGTAATTGCCAATGCAGAGGGAAGCAGAACCACGCCGTCTGTTGTGGCATTTACAGATAGTGGGGAGAGGCTGGTGGGACAGACCGCCAGAAGGCAGGCAATAACGAATCCTGAAAACACTGTCTTTGCTGTAAAGCGTTTAATCGGCAGAAAATTTGATTCTGGAGAGGTGCAGAGGGATGTGAAGACAGTTCCTTACAAGATAAGTAAGGCCTCCAACGGTGATGCCCACGTGTCCATAAGGGGTAAGACATACAGTCCTTCTGAGATCTCGGCGATGGTGCTGCAGAAGATGAAACAGACTGCGGAGGATTATCTGGGAGATAAGATCACTGAAGCTGTGATCACAGTGCCTGCTTATTTTAATGACAGCCAGAGACAGGCCACAAAAGACGCGGGCAGAATAGCTGGTCTGGAGGTTTTAAGGATCATAAATGAGCCTACAGCGGCTTCACTTGCCTTTGGCCTCGACAAGAAGGGCGATCGCAAGATAGCGGTATTTGACCTTGGAGGCGGGACCTTCGATATCTCCATACTCGAGATCGGTGAGGGAGTGTTCGAGGTCAAGTCAACAAACGGCGATACTCACCTTGGCGGGGAGGATTTTGATCAGCGCATAATCGAATACTTGGCGGATGAATTCCGTAAAGATCAGGGGATTGATCTTCGCAAAGACAAGATGGCACTCCAGCGCCTCAAGGAGGCGGCCGAGAAGGCCAAGATGGAGCTTTCCGGCTCTACTGAAACGGATATAAATCTGCCATTTATTACAGCGGATGCCAGCGGACCAAAGCACCTTACCATGAAACTGACGAGGGCCAAGATGGAGACCCTGGTTGACGATCTCGTAGAGAGGGTAGTAGAACCATGCAGGATGGCGCTGAGGGATGCGAGCCTGAAGGCAAATGAGCTGGACGAGGTTATCCTTGTGGGCGGCATGACCAGGATGCCTAAGGTAGTGTCCAAGGTGAAAGATATCTTCGGAAAAGAGCCGAACAAAGGCGTCAATCCCGATGAGGTTGTGGCGGTCGGGGCAGCTATACAGGCTGGTGTCCTCAAAGGTGAGGTAAAGGACGTGCTCCTGCTTGACGTTACTCCTCTTTCACTGGGCATTGAGACCTTAGGGGGGGTTTTCACCAAGCTTATAGAAAAGAATACCACCATCCCTACCCGAAAGAGCCAGATCTTTTCTACTGCGGCAGACAACCAGCCGGCGGTGGAGATCCACGTGCTTCAAGGTGAAAGAGAGATGGCGGCAAACAACAAGACACTTGGTCGCTTTCAACTGGTTGGTATCCCGCCGGCACCAAGGGGGCTTCCCCAGGTAGAGGTCACCTTCGATATAGACGCCAACGGCATAGTAAACGTCTCCGCCAAGGATATGGGGACAGGTAAGGAGCAATCAATAAGGATTACCGCCTCAAGCGGCTTGAGCGAAAAGGAGATACAGCAGCTCGTAAAGGACGCTGAACTCCACGCCGAGGAAGACAGAAAGAAAAGAGAGCTTGTAGATGCGAGGAACATGGCAGACTCTCTGACCTACAACACCGAAAAATCAATAAAAGACCTTGGGGATAAGCTTGATTCCTCAACCAAATCGGATGTGGAAGGCGCTGTCGAAAGACTAAAGAAATCCCTTGAAGGGGATGACGCGCAGGAAATCAAAAGGCTGGCTGATGAGTTGACCCAGGCAAGCCACAAACTGGCGGAAAAGATGTATGCGCATGCCAGCCAGGGGCAGGGGCCTTCAGGGGATGCCGGCGGATCGGGCCCGAAGGAAGGACCCGCAGGAAACGATGAGGTAGTTGACGCTGACTTTGAGGAAGTGAAGAAGTGATAGTTAGGGCAGCCTGGCTTCAAAAGGCCATCCCGGCAGTGATATTGGCCGGGATGGCCTTTTTTGTTTTCGGCTGTGCGCAGAAGCCGTCACAGCCCAAGATGGAGAGCAGGATTATTGAAAAAGACCTCTTTTCCGAGGCAGAGGCCTACAGATTGAACGGGCAGGCAGATAAGGCTTCGAAGATTTATGGTGAATATCTCTTACTTAATCCAAAAGGCGATAAGGCAGCTTTGTCTCTACAGCGCATGGCGGAGATGGCTCTTGCGAGAGGAGATGAGGCGGGCGCGTTAAGTTTCTACAGACAAATTCCTATCGCGGGACCGTATTACCGGGGAGTTCCGGAGGTGCGGTATCAGATATCAAGACTCCTGGCTGTAATGGGTGATCCGTCTTCTTCCAATACCGAGGCTGAGGCGTGGCTGAACCTTTATCCGGATCATCCGAGACGCGGTGAGGTGTTTCTCTTGATGGCAGACAATGCGGGAGCCGTAGGCGATCGCAAGACTTCCTTCAGGTATTGGCTTAAGGCGCAGCATGAACTTGGCGATTCATCTCCAGTAGGTGCATCGGTAGGTAAGAGGATAGAGACAATAATTGAGGCAGCCGGGACAGAGGATCTGAGATGGATGGCATCTGAAGCTGAAAGTACTCCCTATGCCCCAATTGCGCTGAAAAGACTTGCTCGCCTTCTTATGGAACTTGAGGAGTTGGAAGAAGCTGAAATCATTGTTTCAAGACTGGCGACTTTGGAGGGCGATCCGCAGCAAAGGCAGGATGCGCTTGAGCTTGTGACCGAACTCAAAGACCGAAAGGAGACCAGAAAGGGCGTTATCGGCTGCCTTCTGCCTCTTAGCGGTCCGTTCGCTAACTTTGGTAAAGAAGTTTTAATGGGGATTCAGCTTGCGATCATGACGCAGGAAAATGGCCAATGCCGTTCGCCTGTTGAGATTATCGTGAAGGATTCGGGGGGCGATGAAGAGTCGGTTAAAGCGGCCGTCATGGATCTTGTAGATAAGAAAAAGGTCATGGCCATAATAGGCCCTCTGTCAAGGCGCGTTGCATTACTTGCCGCTGAGACGGCTCAGGGGCTGGGGGTTCCGATTGTAACTCTTACACAGAGGGAGGAGATCACCTCTTCAGGAGATATGGTCTTCAGGTTCTTTCCTACTCCTGCCATAGAGGTTGACAGTGTATTGGAAATGGCGGTTGATAGGCTCGGCATAGAACGATTTGCTGTTATGTATCCGGAAAATGCCTACGGAAGGCTTCTTGCGGCCCTTTTCTTCGATGCAGTAACAGCCAGGGGGGGAAGCGTAACCGCCGCTGAATCCTACGGGGAAGACGAGACCGATTTTCTACGCGATGAGGCGAAATTGACGGGTCGCTACTATCCCAATACACGACAGGATATGGAGGGGCTCAGACAGTTGATCACACCCGAGGAGGAGGAGACGGTTATAATCAAGGACCATCCGAGATCCATTATTGACTTTGAGGCCCTTTTCATACCGGACAGGGCTGAAAGGGTGGCTATGATCGCGCCTCAACTGATCTATCATGATGCAGTCCCTTCAGCCCTTTTTGGGACGAGTCTCTGGCAGTCTCCCGACCTTGTAAAGTCGGCCGGTGAATATTTAAATAATGCGTTTATTCCTTCGAGTTTCTTTGAAGAACTTGATTCGGAGATGGTTCGCGGATTCGGTGAGGCCTTCAGGAATGCCTATGAATCAAGCCCGCGGTTGTTGTCCGCCCAGGGATACGACAGCCTAAGGCTTCTTGCTCAGGCTATGTGCAGAGACGATGTAAGAACTCGAAAACATCTTGCAAAGGCACTGCTTGAGATATCGGATGCTGAAACTCTTAGAGGGAAGGCAACCTGCACTGCGTCAAGGGAAATAAGACAGAAGGCCCCTCTGCTTACCATCTCAAACGGAAGGATTGTAAAGGTCCTTCCGTAATTCTCTACCCCTTAACCTTCTTCCTCGCCATCCTGGATACCAGGACACCTACCTCGTACAGGACGATAAGGGGAACTGCCATCATGAACTGAGTCATGACATCGGGGGGCGTAAGTATGGCCGCCACAACGAAGGCGATTAAGATTGCGTATTTTCTTTTCTTTGCAAGAAACTCGGGTGTTACCACTCCCATCTTAGTGAGGAAAAAAATTACCACTGGGAGTTCGAATACTATCCCAAAGGCGAAGAGGAGCTTTACCGAAAATGAAAAGTATTGGCCTACCGAAGGAAGCGCCCTTACGAAGTCATTTGAAAAACCCATGAAGAACTGAAAACCGAAGGGGAATACGATAAGATATCCGAAAAGAGAGCCCCCCACAAACAGCAGGGTCGAAGAAATCACAAATGGCAGCATGAATCGCTTCTCTTTCTGGTAAAGTCCCGGAGCGACAAACATCCACATCTCGTAAAATATGACAGGCGCGGCCAGGAGCACCGCCGCGATCAAGGCTACCTTGATATAGACCATAAACATCTCGGGAAGACCTGTATAAACAAGTTTTTCCCCTGCCGGCATAACCTTTATGAGCGGGGCCACCAATATCCTAAAAAGCCTTTCTGAGAAGAAATAGGTGACAAAGAAAGACACCCCCACGGCTATGGCGCATACTACAAGCCTTGACCTCAACTCCTCAAGATGACCCATGAAAGGCTTCTTGTCATCCGGCTGCATTTTCGGGATCCCCCTTTTTCTCTAAGTCCTTCTTCTCTGTTCCGGATGATTTTGCCTCGTTGAATTCGTCTATGGCCTGGTCAAAGTCTTCATACACCGCCTCCCTTTTTTCTTTTGATGCTGGTTTGGAAGACTCCGGCACATCATAGGCCTTGAAGTCTTTCAGTCCTGATACGGTATCTGCAATATCCTTTTTGACCTCGTTCAGTTCCTCGTCAACCTTGAGGCTCTCCTTTATATCCTGAGTCGCCTTCTTAAATTCAGCCAGGCCTTTTGCCAGAGCCTTGGCGAGATCCGGCAGTTTATTAGGCCCTATAACTACCAGTGCTATGACCAATATTATAATAAGTTCCGGCATTCCTATACCGAACATGTCATCCTCCCTTGGTGCGCTGTCAGAAAAACCTCTTCAAGTAACCCCCTAAGTTCCGGAATCAAGCTCGAGGGCAAGAGCTACTTCGTCGCAATTAGGGAATTGCGGGCATCTTAGACAATCCCCCCATATCTTTTGGGGTAGAGAGGATTTGTCAACCCTCCTGAACCCCAGTCTTTCAAAAAAGGCAGGGACATAGGTCAGGGTGAAGACCTTTTTGATCCCAAGCTCTCCGGCCTCCATGAGGCATTTTTCCACCAGCATTGCCCCGAAGCCTCGTCTGTTACACGACTCCCATACGGCAAGAGACCTTATCTCGGCCAGATCGTCCCAGCAGATCCCAAGACCGCAGACTCCGCAGAAGCCGTCGTTTTCGCCGCGGTCCTGTGGAACTTCATTGCCGTCCGGACCTCTATTGACAAAAAGCACGAAGAAATCCCTTACCCTCTCATAGAGTTCACTTAGAGGGCGCGCAAGCAGGATACGCCTTTCGGCATAATGATTGATAAGCTTGTGCATGTTTGCCACGTCTGATAACATTGCCTTTCGAATAATGATATCGCTCATGTATCGCTGTCCGCCCTTACGACAAGGCCCTGGAGTCCCTCCTTCTCTATCAGGTAGTTCCTGAGCCTTTCTGCCTCTGATCGGCTGGCGAAAAGACCGCATCTTACCCTGAACATGACCTTGCCCTGCTGCTCCTTCTTGTTTACGAAAGCAGATTGCCCTCTATTTCGAAGCTTCTTAGCCAACTGTTCCGCCTTCGATTCGCTCTCCAGGGAGACAAGTTGCACGCAATAAAGATTATCGTCGGCATAAATCGCCCCGGGAGGCTTGTCCTTTGAAGGCTCGGAGGGCGTTTCTCCACTTTTCTTGAGTTCGCTGTAAAAGGCGAGGGGGGGTTCACTAGGAGTCTCCTGGATCCTTTGAGATGTTGACGCCTGACTCTTTTCCTGACTCGCCGGGACAAGGACCTTTATCACGTCCGGAAACAGTCCCCTTCCTGCCAGTACCCCAGCGAAAAATATCCAGCCTAGTAAGATAATGCACGCAAACGCAATTGATATGATCCCTGCGAGGGAGAGTTCAAAGTGGTAGCGTCTTGCCTTTGAGTGCCTTAATTCCTCAACCAAAGCCCTTTCCTCCCTCTTATCGTTACATCTGCTCCGGAGCGGTTATCGCGAGAAGGGAAAGCCCATTGGCTACGACCGTCCTTATCGCCTTTACGAGGAAAAGCCGAGCCCTGCTGACTGAGGCATCCTCTGTAATAACTCTCAATTCCGGATTCTTGGTGCCGAGGTTGAAATAACGATGAAACATCGCAGCAAGGTCCTGAAGGTAATAGGTTAACCTATGGGGTTCCAGTGACTTGGCCATTTCCTCAACCAGGGACGGGAAATCACCCATCATCCTTATAAGTGCTATCTCTTCTTCGAGCTTCAGATAGTTTTTAAGCAGTTTTTCGTCCTCGATGCCATTAAAGACACTCTCTTCCTGTGCCTTTCTCAGGATACTGCTCGCCCTGGCATGGGCGTACTGAACATAGAAAACGGGGTTATCGCTTTCCTGCTTCTTTATGAGATCTACATCCACATCCAGGGGCGAATCGTTGTGCTTCGTTAGAAAAACAAACCTTGCAGCATCAACCCCGACCTCGTCCATCAGCTCTTGAAGGGTTACGTAGGTTCCCGCCCTCTTGCTCATCTTTACTTCCGCTCCTGCTTGCCATAGCTTGACGAGCTGTATCAGCATGACGGAAAGCCATCCCTTGGGCACCCCCATGGTCTCAAGGGCCGCCTGAACCCTCGGTATATATCCGTGATGATCGGCGCCCCAGATGTCTATAGCCCTGCTGAAGCCCCTCTCCCATTTGTCGCGGTGGTATGATATATCGGAGGCAAAGTAGGTGTAAGATCCATCCTGCTTTCTTATGACCCTGTCCTTATCGTCACCGTGTTCGGATGTGGCTATCCAGAGAGCGCCATCTTTCTCATAAATCTTCTCCGCTATGGCGCCTGAGCTGAGGCTCTTTGCGAACCTTCCGGATTCGTGCAGAGAGGTTTCACTATACCATACGTCAAAATCCACACGAAACATATTGAGGGATCTTTTTATGTCATCGAGCATGATATCCTTACCCAAAGAAGCACAGACCTCAATAGCCTCTTCGTCGCTTAGAGAGGCCAAATCCGTCTCTGCCGATATCATGCGCGCGAGTTCCGCTATGTATTCTCCATGGTAGCCGCCTGCAGGAAAGGGGTAATCCGGGTTCTCTATCTGCTGCCAGCGGGCAAATACCGATTCACCCAGAAGCCTTATCTGCCTTCCCGCATCATTTATATAGAACTCCCGTCCGACATTAAAGCCGGCCAGTTCAAGTATTCTGCAAAGTGTGTCTCCCAGGGCCGCCCCTCTGCCGTGGCCAAGGTGCAGAGGGCCTGTAGGGTTTGCGCTCACGAATTCAACCAGCACACTCTTTCCTTCTCCAAAGTCGCTTTTGCCGTAGGATGCCCCCTCCTCAAGTATCTGCGTTACAATGGGCATCCACTCATCCCTTTTTACAAAGAAATTGATGAATCCGGGCGGGGCTGCTTCAACCCTCTCGAAGAGAGGACATTCTTTGAGGATCGGCAAAAGCACCGATGCGATCTTCATTGGAGGCTGCTTCTGAGATTTTGCCAGCGTTAGGCATAGATTTGTGGCGAAATGACCGTGGTCGGAGCTTGAAGGCACCTCAACAACAAAGCCTCCTTCCGGGGGTGATTTCAGTGCCCCTTCCTGGGCAGCCCTTTGTACGGTCTTATTCAGGATAGAGATGATCCGTTTTTTCATCCAGGTATTCCTTCTTGTGTCTTTGGCCTATCGAGCACAGTATCTCATAGGAAATGGTGCTTGACCATTTCGCGAGATCCTCTGCCGTGATTTTTTCTTCCCCCCGTGCCCCGATAAACACAACCTCGTCTCCGGGCGCAGGGATTACAGGCAATTCAGTAATATCGCATATCGTCATGTTCATGCAAACGGCCCCTATCACGGGCACCTTTCTTCCGGCTATCAGGACGCTTGCCTTGTTGGACATGGCCCTCATCAGCCCCTCACCGTAACCTCCGGTGGTTATCGCTATCCTTTTGGGGGAACTTGTGTAATATGTCCTTCCGTAGCTTACGGGGCTTCCCTTTTCAAGAATCTTGGTCTGCAATATCCTGCCCGTAAAACGCATGGCAGGCATGATGTTTTTTATCGCATCTGCGGTAACCGGGCCGTATCCGTATAACATGATGCCCGGCCTGACCATGGCAAGCCTTGTCTCGGGATGCAGGAGCACTCCTGCGCTATTAGCGAGACTGGAGCATGATAAGTCCAATACCGACGGTCCGGCAATATTCAAGACATCCCGAAATCTGTCAAGCTGTAACATCGTGAACTGACCGTCCGGATCGTCCGCGCTTGAAAGATGGGACATAAGTGCTTGCAGCCTTAGCCCGGGTGACTGTCTGATGACCTCGATAAACCGCGTTACTTCATCCGGGGATATTCCAAGCCTTCCCATCCCGGTGTCAATCTTTAGCTGAAATGACGCCTGCCTGCCAATCCGTTGCGCCGCGGAGGAAAGTTTTGCTATTGCCTCCAAGTCATAGAGGACAGGGATAAGGCCTCTTTCGACGGCCTCCTTAAATTCCCCCCTTCCGGCCAGACCGCAGAGTATTACAAGGGGAGCTTTTATGCCTCCATCTCTGAGGACAATGGCCTCTTCCAGATACGCTACGGCGAGATACTCGGCGCCTTCATCTTCCAGTACCCGTGCGACACGCAAGATGCCGTGCCCATAGGCATCGGATTTGACCACGCCCATTATTCCCACGGCAGGCCCCAGGAGCGACCTCAGCATCCTGAAATTTTTTCTTATGGCGGATAGATCAACTGTGAGCCTAACGGATTGCAACTGCCGTCTCCCAAGGTACCCTGTATCAAGCTGTCGGGGTTCTTTGCAGAATATATCTCCCCGCCTGGAAAAGCTATACGATATTGGAGGTCATATCAAGCGATAAGTCGGCTTTCCATGAATGCATTGACATCATTGAGCGGAAATTCTAATATCACGCAAGGTTTATATGAAAATGTCCCTTCCCTTTATTCCTCCCCCTCGACGGGGGAGGGAGGGGTGGGGGTGATTTTCATCTTTTGTCGTGCCCCATTCGGGCATGGCGGTTAGAAGCACACCGTAATGACGAGGGATTAGTAAGAAGATCAGATGGGCCTTTTTCGCCTCCTGTTAAGATGCAGGTGTATCCCCCGGAATGTCTCAGGAGCTACTTCGTGCCCATCCATAAATGGCTTTTTTTATCGATTTCGGCGTTGCGCTCAAATTTTAGTCCTCGAAATACCTTGATGTATTCCTGTGGTTAAAATTATCGCCCGTCTTGAACTCGACGAAACTATCTCATTTCCGGATGGACACTACTTCAGTAAATCTTGCGGCCGACAAAGCGAAAGGATATGAAAACGATACTATTCCTGATAGGGCTCATCCTTTTTGTCGAGGGGCTTCCTTACTTCGCCTTTCCGGATAAAATGAGGCGGGCGACATATAGACTTCTCGAGAGCCCGGATTACAGACTCCGGACGATTGGATTTGTCTCCATGGCCACCGGGCTGGTTCTGGCCTATCTTTTCAGAGAGTAGGCAGATGGAAAGAGACCGAATCAACACTAAAACCCCCATGCCCTGGTGGGGCACAACGAATAATAGAAATCTCCCCACTTTCCATATCCCTCACCCTCGACGGAGGGGAGGGGCGGGGAGGCGATTTTCATATAAAGGTCAATATGTCAGGAATCTATGGGCATTTTCGACATCGGGAGCTATAATTATAATCTTCCCCCTGAACTAATTGCGCAGGCTCCAGCCGCCTCGAGAGATGCCTCCAGACTCCTCGTGGCCTGCCGTGCGGAAGGAAGGCTTTCAGAGAGACGTTTCTACGATCTCCCAAAGCTGCTAACCCCTGGAGATGTCCTTGTAATAAACGATACAAGGGTTATGGCGGCAAGACTTTCCGGGAGAAAAGAATCAGGGGGCTCGGTTGAATTACTGGTACTGGGGTCTTCCGATGGATCCAGATGTGCAGAGCGGGATTGTCTGATGAAATCATCCAAGCCGCCGAGGAAGGGTTTGAAAATCTCCTTTGAAGGCGGCTTATCGGGTTGCGTTGACAGGGTTATAGGAGATGGGATGGTGAGGATATCCTTCTTTTCTAATTCTCCTTTGGAAGATGTTCTCGAAAGGATAGGGCGGGTGCCTCTTCCTCCCTATATAAAGCGTGACGGCGAGAAATCTGCTGATATTGACAGGGAGCGCTATCAGACGGTTTACGCGAGGGTGCCCGGTGCGGTTGCGGCCCCAACCGCCGGCCTACATTTTACGGATGCTCTCATCGAAAGGCTGGCTGAAAGGGGTATTGAGGTCTGTCCGATTACCCTCCATGTCGGCTATGGGACATTTCAACCCGTCAGGGTTGAAGACATTCGGAAGCACTGCCTCCACTCAGAGCGCTACTGCATAAGCGATGGAAGCGCTGAGAGAATACGCACCGCAAAGGCAAGGGGAGGCAGGGTAATAGCCGTCGGCACTACCGCGGTACGGGCACTGGAAAGCTCTGCAATAGAGACCGGTGAAATAAGGAGCGGGGATGCAGAGACTGATCTTCTCATAATTCCGGGGTTTGGTTTTTCTGTCGTTGACGGACTCATAACCAATTTTCATCTTCCAAGGAGTTCATTGATGTTTCTTGTGTCGGCGTTTGCCGGGCTGCAATTCATAAAGGATGCCTATAATTATGCGGTTCTTAATCGTTTTCGGTTTTTCAGCTATGGCGATGCCATGCTTATATTGTAAGGGGCCTATGGAATGGGGATGTCTTGCGTTTTGATATAACCTCAAGGAGTTCGTTTGGAAAGGCAAGAGCCGGTATTGTTTATACTGCTCACGGCAGTTTTGAAACGCCGGTCTTCATGCCGGTTGGAACCCATGCCTCTGTTAAGGCTATTTGCCCCAGAGACCTTGAGTCCATAGGAGTAGGCATTGTCCTTGCGAACGCTTATCATCTTTATCTGAGACCCGGCCATGATCTTGTAAAGCGAATGGGAGGCATCCACCGTTTCATGGCATGGCCTCATCCGGTCCTCACAGACAGCGGCGGGTTTCAGGTTTACAGCCTGGCAGACCTGAGGGAGATATCGGAGGATGGGGTAGCCTTTCGTTCGCATCTGGACGGCTCCCTTCACTTCATCGGCCCAAAAGAGTCCATGGAAATCCAAAGAGATCTCGGAGCCGATATTGCCATGACCTTTGATGAATGCGTACCATATCCGTCGGAATATGATTATGTCTCAAGGTCGGTGGAACTCACGGCCAGATGGGCCGAAAGATGTCGTGATTTCTGGAACGGCTCTGAGCAAAGCCTGTTTGGGATTGTTCAGGGCGGGATGTATGCCGACCTGCGGGAAAAAAGCGCGGCGGACATGGTTTCCCTGGTTTTTGATGGCTACGCCATAGGCGGCCTTTCGGTCGGGGAGGATATGGCCACCAGACTCGATATGATCGAAACAACCAAGAAATGCTTGTCTGAGGATAAACCGGTATATCTCATGGGGGTGGGATCGCCTGAGGATCTTATTGAGGCATCTCTCAGGGGGGTTGATATGTTCGACTGTGTTATGCCCACAAGAAACGCGAGGAACGGGATGCTTTTTACCTCAAAGGGGAAGCTTTCGATCAAAAATCTTCATTTTCGTGATGACCCCAGACCTCCGGATGATGAATGTGAATGTTATACCTGCGCTAATTTTTCAAGGGCCTATCTGAGACATCTTTTCTTATCGAGAGAGATACTTGCTTACCAATTGAATACGTTGCATAATATCAGCTATTATATGAAACTTATGTCCGGTATCAGGAATGCCATAAGGCAAAACACACTGGACAAGTTCATAGAAAAGTTCTATGAGAGACAAACCTTACTGAAGGAGGAGTTTTCCTAATGGATTTTTTGGCATATGCGATGGGGACCGGCGGAGCCGGAAACGGTAGTCAGGGGAGCGGCTTGACAGCCTTCGTGCCGCTTATTTTGATGTTTGCAATCTTCTATTTTCTCCTGATAAGGCCGCAACAGAAGAAGGCCAAGCAACACAAACAGGTGCTCTCTTCACTGAAGCGCGGAGACCGTATTGTCACAAGCGGCGGTCTTCACGGTGTTATTACCGGAGTGGCAGACGATTCGGTGACAATGGAGATAGCGCCCAAGATAAGGGCCAAGATTTCGAGATCAGCCGTCGCAGGCGTGCTCGGAAGCGAGGCTGTGAAGGAATCCTGAGCGGAAGCATCGTTTTGTCTCTTCTCTATTTGTCTGAAAAACCATCCGCACTGCATCACAGTGCGGAGAGCATTGAAATTTTTATGGAGAAATAAACGTGTCTAGAAGTCTGATGTGGAGATCATTGATTGCGCTTGCGGCTGTTCTCCTGGGTCTTCTTTATCTTGTGCCCAGCATAGGAGAGAAGGTTCCCGGCTGGTGGTCAAGTGTGCTTCCAAGCGATAAGATCAAACTGGGACTTGATCTGCAGGGAGGCATCCACCTTATACTGGAAGTGGAGAGCATAAAGGCGGTAGAAAGCCATGTCGAGAGGGTGTCGGAAGAGCTGAAACACGACCTCAGAAAGGCCAAATTGCGGTACGGAGAGCTTAAGCGGGCAGGAACGGATCAAATCCTTGTAACACTTATGAGGGACGAAGACGTTAACGGCTTTAATGAACTCATAGCTTCAAGCTACGCTGAATTCCGTCTTGCCTCAGCTCCTCCTGTAGAAGGAAAGCCCGCATTTTCGATGCGGCTTGATGTTAAGGCAGCAGAGCGCATAAGGAAGATGGCGGTGGATCAGGCGCTTGAAACTATAAGAAACAGGATTGACCAGTTCGGCGTAAGCGAACCCGACATAAGACCTCAGGAAGAAGAAAGGATACTGGTACAGCTTCCCGGCATAAAGGACCCAAAGAGAGCCGTGGAGCTGATAGGCAAGACGGCCATCCTCGAATTCAAGCTGGTTGATGAAGAAGGAAACCTGGAAGCGGCACTAAAGGGAACAGTTCCCCCCGGTAGCGAAATCTTATATGAAACCGCGACCGACGCATCAACCGGTGCGAAGAGAAAGGTCCCGTATCTCTTGAAGAAGAGGACCCTTATGACCGGGGAATACATAACAGATGCCCGGGTTGCCATAGACAGCCGATACAGCGAACCTTATGTCTCTCTTGCGTTTGACGCTAGAGGGGCAAGGCTTTTTGAACAGATAACAGGTGAAAACATAAAGAAAAGACTTGCCATAATCTTGGACAATAACGTCTATTCCGCACCTGTGATTCAAGACAGGATAGGCGGCGGCAAGGCCCAGATTACCGGCCGATTCAGCATGGATGAGGCCAGGGACCTTGCCATTGTGCTGAGGGCGGGTGCCCTTCCTGCGCCTGTAAAGATTCTGGAGGAGCGCACCGTAGGCCCTTCATTAGGAAAGGATTCCATTGACAAAGGGCTCAAGTCCATGCTTATCGGCGGAATTTTAGTAGTGATCTTCATGATCATTTATTATCGCCTCTCGGGGATTATAGCCGATCTGGCGCTGCTTCTTAACGTCGTATTTATTATGGGGGGGCTTGCCTTCTTCGGAGCCACGCTGACTCTTCCCGGAATAGCGGGAATCATACTTACGATCGGCATGGCTGTGGACGCTAACGTGCTTATCTTTGAGAGGATAAGAGAAGAGATAAGACTGGGTAAACCGCCCAGGGCGGCAATCGAATCAGGATACAGCAAGGCCTTTGTAACAATCCTAGACTCCAATGTGACAACCTTGATAACGGCCCTGGTCCTTTTTCAGTTCGGCACCGGGCCGGTAAGAGGATTTGCTGTTACGCTGAGCATAGGGATACTGGCCAGTTTTTTTACAGCTATATTCTTAACCAGAATAATCTTTGACTATATCTATATAGTAAAACGAATGAAGACGGTAAGCATATAACGGTGCCGTATTAGCGGAGCAATTATGCATATAATCAAACCTGATATCTCAATTGATTTTGTAGGGAAAAGAAATATTGCCTTTGTTATTTCTGGGGCACTTATCCTTTTGACGATCTTTATGCTTATATGGCGTGGGGGTCCACGATATGGTGTGGATTTTTCAGGCGGTGTGTTGATACAACTGAAGCTTCCACAGAAGAAGGCCCCCTCTGAAATCAGGTCGGCCCTGGCGCCCATCGGGCTCGAAGACAGTATCGTACAGGAATTCGGTCAGGAAGGGGATTTTGAATACCTTATCCGAGTT
>Ga0210022_1000103_pt1 | contig 59156 bp, 55 predicted proteins | sample CryGeymeta201520_FD_183984 | JGI IMG/M metagenome (GOLD analysis project Ga0210022, IMG submission 183984) | Groundwater microbial communities from Crystal Geyser aquifers in Utah, USA - Crystal Geyser metaG 2015-20 (SPAdes) (version 2) | ecosystem: Environmental > Aquatic > Deep subsurface >... | reverse complement strand
TATGGGATATTACCAAAAACAATTTGGCGACAATACAAAAGCCATTCGAAGTTATGAAAAAGCATGGCAACGCTTTTCAAATTCAAAGTTAGAAAGTTATGATATTATCGAATTTTGCCTAAAACCACTTGGCAATCTTTACACCATTACAGGCGATTTTACCAATGCCGAAAACACCATAAAAAAATACATTATAATATCTGAATCACAAAAAAATATACCACAAAAAATAGCCGGAATTATAAATCTTTCCGTCGTTTATCACAATACCGGAAACCACCAAATTGCCATTGCACTTTTGCGGGAAGGACTGCAAACTCCTAATTTAAGCAAATCACAAAAAGCAGCACTTGAAAACAATTTAGCCACCAATTTATTTGCAATAAAACGTTTTGAAGAAGCACAACAAACCATTGACCATCTAGTTTTTGAAAACAAAACAGTAAATTCCTATAAAAATGCGGCACAACTAGCCGTGCAGCAACATTCATTTTTAAAAGCACACGAACTTTTGGACCTTGCCGAAACGGAACTTCTAAAAAACCCTTTTTCCGCTCGAGATATTGCAAAATTATATGTGGAAAAAGCACAAGTTTATGCGCTTGAAAAAGAGGACATACAGGCTGAAAATCATCTTCAAAAAGCCTTGCTATTTTTAATTCCAACAAACTCACTAAATAAGCCTCCTAAAGAAGAACTTATCTATCCTGAAAATACTTTACTGGACATTTTTGACGGACTGGCTTCCCTCCAGCAAAACACAGAGCAATCCCTTCGCTATTATGATTTAAGCTTTTTGGTTTCAGAGCAATTATTAGACCAATACACCGCACAAGAAGCTAAAATAATACACCAAACAAAGCAAAGAATACGGAGTGAAAAATGCATCGAATTGTTATTGGAAGAATATAACAAAAAACAAAACAAAACCCACCTTAGCCGCGCTTTTGCCTATGCCGAAAAAAGCAAAGCGACAGTGCTTACCGAAATAATTTCTCGTAAAACCCTGTTAGAAAATTACCCTAAAGACACCCTGTTACTAAAACAACAGCAACTTACACAAAGGCAGGAAGCAAGCATCAATTACCTAGTGCGTGCACAAGTAACCAATGCCGACACAAAAAGTATCCAAAATAGTATGGATACATTGAACCAGTTAAATTTGCAATTAAAAGAAATAAAATTGCGAGTGGAGCAAAAATATCCTAAGCAAAAAATAGCCCCTATATCCATTGAAAATTTGCAGAAAAAGCTAACCCAAGATAACGCCTTCCTTTTAGAATATTTTTATGGCAAAAATGCTATATATCTTTTTGAAATCACCCAAAATTCGCTACAACTTTCTAAAATAAAACTGGATGAAGCGTTTAAAAAAACCCTATCTACGTACCTTCAAAGTTTTGAAAATGCCTCAATTATTAATAATAATATTCCAGCATTTACAGAAAACGCCTTTTTGCTTTTCCAAAAACTGCAACTAGAATACCATTCTAAACAAAAAAATGTTATTATAATTCCCGATGGATTGCTTCATTTTGTCACATTTGAAGCGCTACTCACAAAAGCAACACACACGAGTAATTTTGCCGAAATGCCATTTTTGGTTCGCTCCCATCGAATAGCTTACAATACCACCGCCAATTTATATTTGCAGTCAAAAATGCCAGAAACCGAAAATAACGTTTTAGGTGTATTTCCCGTATTTGAAAACACTCCCCAAACTCTAAGCCACTCATTAACCGAAGCGGAAAACATACAAAAGCTAATGCCAACTACCCTTTTGATGCGAGAACAAGCCAGCAAGGAAAATTTTATTAAAAAAGCAAAAAATTATTCCATCCTTCACCTATCTACCCATGCCAATAGCGGAACTTTTGTGATTCCGGCTTCTTTAGCGTTTTATGAGGATGCCTTGTTGTTACAAGAATTGTATTCCCTTAATTTTCAACCAAAATTAGTAGTGCTGAGTGCCTGCGAAACTGGAGTGGGAAAAATACAAAGTGGCGAAGGTGCCATGAGTCTTGCCAGAGGTTTTCAACACGCAGGGGCACAAAACTTATTGTTTAGTTTATGGAAAGTTAATGACTTAGCTACTGCCCAAATAATGACTTCTTTTTACAAAAACTACAGCAAAACTAACGCGGTATTTATGGCAAATAGGCAATCGAAACTAGAGTATCTAAACGATAAAACTATTAGCAACACAAAAAAATCGCCATACTATTGGAGTTCTTTTGTGTATTATGGCACCTTAGAAGAAGAAAAACAAAGCCCAATGTGGTATTGGGTTTTAGGAGCTTTATTACTGTTTATTCTGTTTTTTGTTTTTAGAATGCAATGGAAAAAGAAAAGAAACAAGTAAAAATATTGAGACCAACCTGATAACTCCAATATTCAATTTTCAATAACCTTTTTTCCCTACTCCCGAAGCAAGTACGGAACAAGCTCTAAAGGGATAAGTTGCTAAAAATCAAGCTCCGTTTAGGGATGGGGAAAAACTGATTTTTAGCATTAGCAGCTTTTCGGAGTTGACTCAATATTAATTCCTAAAGTTGTTTTAATTAAAAATAAAAATATTATCACTATCGGTATTTCTTTTTTCTCCTAACGAGTTAAATTTCCAACTAAAGCTTAACATAAAATACTGTTGCTAAGCGTGAAGATATTAAACACTACTTCTGCCTAAAATAAATTGTTATAGGCACACCCGTAAAATTAAACTTTTCACGAAGCTGATTTTCTAAAAATCGTTTGTAGGGGTCTTTGACATACTGAGGCAAATTACAGAAAAACGCAAAGGTGGGATGCGGCGTTGGCAATTGTGTGCAATACTTTATTTTTACATACTTTCCTTTATACGCTGGTGGTGGAATGTGTTGTACAATATTCAACATCACCTCGTTAAATTTGCTTGTTGGAATACGTCTGTTTCTGGTTTCATAGACTTCAACTGCGGTTTCTATAGCTTTAAAAATGCGTTGTTTGGTCAATACCGAAACAAATATAATGGGCACATCGGTAAACGGTTCGCACTGTTCACGAATTAGTTTTTCAAAGTTTTTAGCCGAATGGGTGTCCTTTTCAACCAAATCCCATTTGTTTACTAAAATAACGATGCCTTTGTTGTTGCGTTGTGCCAACCAAAATATATTTTGGTCTTGCCCTTCAAACCCTCTGGTGGCATCTACCACTAAAATAACCACATCACTATGCTCAATAGCCCGAACACTTCGCATTACAGAATAAAACTCTAAGTCTTCTTTTACTTTTGCCTTTCTGCGAATTCCAGCAGTATCTACTAAGTTAAATGCAAATCCAAAACGTTCATATTTTGTATCGATAGAGTCTCTCGTGGTGCCTGCTACATCGGTAACTATATAACGATCCTCACCGATTAGGGCATTGATAAATGAGGATTTTCCTGCATTTGGTCGCCCAACGACTGCAAAACGTGGCAATTCAGATACTTCCTGATATTCTTTTTCCGGCAATGCTAATACTAAATCGTCCAGCAAATCGCCTGTACCACTTCCGTTTATACTAGCTATGGTATATACTTTTTCAAAACCTAGGGTATAAAATTCTACTGCATTTTCTGCACGCTTGGCATTATCTACTTTGTTTACTGCCAAAAAAACTGGTTTGCTGGTTCGGTGAAGTAGTTTTGCTACTACTTCATCCATTCCGGTAACGCCATCCTCCACATCTACCATAAAGATGATAGCATCAGCTTCTTCTATGGCAAGTTCAACTTGTTTATCGATTTCTGCTTCAAAAACATCTTCGCTACCTCGCACATAGCCACCGGTATCTATAAGCGAAAACTCTTTTCCGTTCCAGTCGCTTTTTCCATAATTTCTATCTCGCGTTACACCACTAACCGCATCAACAATCGCCTCACGACGTTTTATCATTCGATTAAAAAAGGTGGATTTCCCTACATTTGGTCTCCCTACTATCGCTACTATGTTTGACATATTCGTTTTTAAAACTTTTTGCAAAGGTAGTTGTTTTGCGGCAAGTTTTTAATTTTAAATAATTTTTAGGGAAGGGATATAAATTTTGGATTATAAATTTTGAATTTTGGATTGATGCCTTAAAATTTAACGATCATCTCTTTATACTTCTACCTACTACCTACTACCTACTATCTTTTTTAAATTAAGTTTTTAATTTTAAATGATTTAAAGACTACTCTTGTTTTCTATTTTATTTTAACTTGCCTCGCATTTTAAGAATGTAAATTTTTTCTGTTTTATGAATTTAGAAAAACAAATACCGCTTCGGCTTCGTTTTGAAATAGAAACTTTAAAACCCAAGCAGGCAATTTTAGAGAACGCACAACAACTAAAAGAAGAACTAAAACCCGACTATCAAATTACTGTTTCCACAGAACATATATGGCTGTATGTTGGTGCCAAAAATAAAAAATACTACTCGCCACATTTGCATTTAGAATTAGAAGAAATGGAAAGCAGCAACGCTATAAAAGTAAAAGGCTTGTTTGGACCAGATCCTGTACTTTGGTCTTTTTTTATGTTTTTACATTTTGGTATTGCACTCGTGTTTATCGTTTCCGCAGTGATAGGATATTCTAATTGGTCTTTAGGAACTTCCTTTACATTTCCATTATGGATAATGGGATGTATGGTTGTTTTTTGGTTTACTCTTTACTTCATTGCTCGAAACAATAGAAAAAAAGGGATTCCACAAGCTTTGGAACTGGAAAAAGTGATGGAGCAGATGTTGAGATAATGGAATAATGTTGGGTGACGGGAAAAATTCCAAATAATAAAATTCCAAATTCCAAAAAAAAAATTAAACAAAATTCCATTTCGGAGGATTTTCTTTAGAGCCTGTCCTGTACTTGATACTGGGGAAAGGTCAAAGATGATTATCCTGCTAATTAGTAAACTATTCACAAAGAAAAATTAGTTACCCCTTGGAATTTGGAATTTGGCACTTGGAATTTGGAATTTGGAATTTGGAATTTGGTGCTTTTCAATACTAACCATCATACCCAAACCGCCGCAATTGCCTTGCATCGCTTCGCCAGTTTTTGTTTACTTTTACATACAGTTCGAGATGCACTTGCTTGCCAAAAAATTTCTCTAAATCTTTTCTAGATTCTACGCCCACTCTTTTAAGAGCCTCTCCTTTGTGACCTATGATGATTCCTTTTTGGGTTTCGCGCTCTACCATAATCACCGATCGCATCCGGATGATTGTGTCTTCTTCAAAAAACTCTTCGGTATCCACTTCTACACTGTAGGGAATTTCTTTTTTATAGTGTATTAATATTTTTTCACGAATGGTTTCATTAACAAAAAAACGTTCGGGTTTGTCGGTAAGTTGGTCTTTGGGATAAAAAGGTGGCGACTCGGGAAGAAGTTCGATTATTCGGTTAAACACCTCTTTTACCTGAAATCCCTTTAAGGCAGAAATGGCAAATATTTCGGCATTTGGCACTTTTGCTGCCCAAAGCTGCACTTGCTCTTCTAATTGTTCTTGGTTGGACGTGTCAATTTTATTGAGAAGTAAGAGAACTGGGATTTTAAAATTGGTTATTTTTTGAAAAAAGTCGGTGTCTTTCAATTCCTTTTCGCCAATTTCTACCATATATATAAGAATATCGGCATCTTCAAAAGCCGATTTTACAAAGCCCATCATGGATTCCTGCAACTGGTAAGCCGGCTTGATAATTCCGGGAGTGTCACTTAAAATCATCTGAAAATCATTGCCATTCACAATGCCCAAAATACGGTGTCTTGTAGTTTGTGCCTTACTAGTAATGATGGATAATTTTTCGCCCACAAATGCATTCATTAAGGTCGATTTACCAACATTTGGATTACCAATAATATTTACAAAGCCGGCTTTGTGTTTTTGCATAACAAGAATTTGAATTGCAAAAGTACGGCAATTTTTTAGTATAGCTTATAGGTTTAAGGTTGTGGTTTTATATGCCCTACTTTTAGGATTGGCGACTAGTTGAAGCGTTATTTGCGATTGGTTTTTAGCATAATTACTTCCTAAACCACTACATATCCTAAAAAAAGCAGTAGCTTTGCCCCCGATATATAGTTTTACCTTCTTATTTATGAAGCTAACGAAACGATATCCCTACTCTTTTTCTTTCCAAAATTATGTCCCAACAAAATTTAAAGTTTAAGCAGTACAAAAAAGAATTCCTATCACAAAGACCGAGATAGTGAACCTTTTGTAATTTATTCGGTCTTAAACTTTTTACCATAACGAATGACATTTGAAAATTTAAACGTAATAGCCCCAATCCTTGAGGCTTTAAAAATAGAAGGATATACCACCCCCACCCCAATCCAAGCGCAAACCATTCCGCTTATTTTAGATGGAAAAGACGTGCTAGGATGTGCACAAACCGGCACCGGAAAAACCGCAGCATTTGCTGTTCCCATCATTCAACTCCTTAGCCAAGACAGAAATCAACAAGGCGGAAAACGTGTGATACGGAGTTTAATTTTAACCCCAACCCGCGAGCTCGCCATACAAATAGAAGAAAGTTTTGAAAATTACGGCACAAAAACCAACTTAAAAAGTATGGTAATTTTTGGCGGTGTAAACCAACACAGCCAAGTAAGCCAGCTGCGCCAAGGTGTGGATATTTTGATAGCCACACCGGGTAGATTGCTAGACTTAATCAGTCAAAAATATGTGCATTTAAACCACCTGCAATTTTTTGTCTTAGACGAAGCCGACCGCATGCTAGATATGGGTTTTTTAAATGATGTGAAAAAAATTATCACTAAAATTCCGCAGAAAAGGCAATCGTTGTTCTTTTCAGCAACCATGCCCGATCCTATTGTGAAACTGGCAAATACAATACTGGTAAATCCTTCCAAAGTAGAAGTGACGCCGGTTTCCAGTACCGCAAACACCATCAATCAAGCGGTCTATTTTGTAGATAAAGAAAATAAAAAACACTTGCTTACCGAAGTATTAGCCAACAAAGCCATTGATAGAGCATTGGTTTTTACTCGCACCAAACACGGGGCAGACAAAGTAGTTAAGGACTTGGTAAAAGCAGGCATAAAATCGCAAGCCATTCATGGTAACAAATCGCAAAATGCACGGCAACGCGCTTTAAGCAATTTTAAATCGAAAGAAACCCGTGTCCTTGTAGCTACAGACATTGCAGCAAGAGGCATCGACATTGACGACCTTACGCACGTAATAAACTACGAATTACCCAACATTCCAGAATCGTATGTTCACCGTATCGGAAGAACAGGAAGAGCAGGAGCCGATGGTATTGCCATTGCTTTTTGTGACGCAGAAGAAAAAGCCTATTTAAAAGACATTCAAAAACTAATAGGCAAACAAATACCGGTTTTAGAAAACCACAACTATCCCTTAGTAAACCACCACGTGGAAAAAACACCACAAAGACCACAACGATCGTCACGCCAGAGAAATAGCTCAAGGAGAAGGTAATTTTTCGTCCTTTTTACAAAATTTTAGAACTGACACAGGAATATATAAAAATTTCTATGGTTGACGCAAGTGGTTACACTATAGAAATTTTGTGTGTATTTAGGTATTTGATTTAGTTGAAGAAAAAAGAAAATAGGAGGTGTTTTTTCTCCCACAGATTTCGCAAAGTACCGCTGAAAAACTTTTGTACTAATAAAATGATCGCTTTTAATACTACAAATATTATTAAATTTTAAAACAAAAAATAGGCGCATTTGTAATAAATGCACCTATTCTGCACCGCGTCTGCTAAGTATCCCCAAATAGCAAACAGGCAATATTAAGGAATACTAAAACAGTATCCTTGCGGTTTTCCGTAATGTGTGTAAAAAAATATATATATTCTTGAAACTGACTATTCCTAAAGCAAGCCATAGGAATTTTATACAAGTTTCATTTTGTTTGAAAAGACCAAAACCGTCCCGACCTATCGGGATTATATTTTGCCTCACCCGAAACTGCCAAAAAAGGCAGTTCCGACCCCTCCAACCGCGTGGGCTATAGCTTTAGGCGCCTATGCTAAAGCTTCTGCGACAGCGTGCGGTGGCGCAAGGAGAGGTAAATAGAATTTTTTGATTAAATAAGTCCCAAATCTTTTGTTAATGCCACCAAATGCGTGACATTTTTCGCTTTAAAATGGGTACGAAGCAACGCAATCCGTTTTTCTATTGCGCTCAAACTAGAAGGAGCGATATTCTTCTTTTTGAAATAAACAGAAATCTCGTCCTGTAGCTTGCCGCTTGCCAATTGTTTCAGTAGTTCGATGTCATAATCTTCTATCTCTAAGATGGTTTTCTTACTAGCCGCCTGAATCACTTGTGGGGATAGATATTTTTTGTTCTCAAACACCATAGCAATAGCATCTGCAAGTTCCTCTAAGCCTCTTCTTCCTTTACAAACAAAGGCATCTACTTGATAGTCTTTCACCAAAGTTCGCACTTTTTGAACCCTATCTTCTATGGAATATACGATGACTTTTACTTCCGGATATTCCTTTTTTAAAACTTTGGAAAGCACCTCACCCGAAGCAATTTTCTGCTTGCGATGGTCGGTTTTAAACGAAAGGTCAGTTATCACCAAATTATAGGGCGCATTTGCTTTTATTGCTACCTTCATTTTTAAAATGGCATCATCACAATACTGCACTTGGTCAATGCACTCAATACCTAAATTTTTCAGGGTTGTAAAAACGCCTTTGTTGATACTTCCCAAATCATCTGCAATTAATACCTTTGTAAACATAATTAAATCTTTAGGGTTGCTTGAAATCCTTTTTCTTTCTTTGAAACAAAAGTAATACTTCCTTTCATAGCATGCATACGGCTTTCCGCATTATGCAATCCGGTGTGTTTGGAAAGTGCACATCCTTGACCATTATCTTTATAAATGATTTCCAGATTTCTGCCGGTTTGATGGAAGGAAACCACTACTATAGATGCATTGCTGTGCTTTTTCATATTGGTCATCAGTTCTTGCAGCACTCTATATATAGTTGTCTTTTTATTTTCAGAAAAAGAATTCCAAGTAATCTTTTTTATATTTCGGGTGATCACAGTTACGTTTTTGTTTTTATAACTCCAAAGCAAATCCTGCAATACCCTATCAAAATTATTAGTTACATCTAAAAAGCCACTTTCTTTTGAAATGTCTCTGGTTTTGTTATATATTGCTTCTAAGTCATCTAATAATTCAGTATGCGATTCGTTTTCAAATTGTACTTTGGTCATTACTTGATACACATCATTAGCTACCTCATCGTGTACTTTTTTAGAAAAACGGATTTCTGTTTTTAATACCTCTGCCTGTTTGATTCGTTTTATCCTGCTTAGAATGAGTGTGATTATTAAAACAAAAACCCCCAGAAGTAAAACGCTTATAATGAGTATAAGAATTTTTTGATTACGCTCTTTTTCTACGTCCAACAAGGCTTGCCGGGTGTTAAGCATTTCCTTTTCCACATCAAAGCGCATGGCGGCATACAGGTTTTGTTCTTCCTGTTTTACCAGATTTAAACTGTCAGTAAGGGTTTTATACTGGGATACCAGCGTATCGTTTTTTAAATCCATTAAAATAGAAAGCGATTCCAGCAAATAAGAAGCGCTATTCAGTTCCTGAGCAATTATTAAAGAAGAAGTAGCAAAAGTGTATGCCGCCACAGTATCTTTTTCGCTTAAAGCGAAAAGAGCCAAGTGCCGATAACTGGAATACATACCTTCTTTATTGCCCATTACTTTTCGCAATGTTAACGCCTTCTGAATATCCTCAGCCCCACCGGTATCCTTATATTTTAATTTTAAAACCCCAAAATTGTTTAAAGCCCGCGCCCAAAGCAAGGTGTCATTACTTCTTCGGCTCATGGCGATGGCACGCTGCAAATCGCGCTCTGCCGGAGGATATTCTCCTAGATCCATGTAAATATTAGCGCGGTTGTTATACACCGTGATACTATCGCTGACAGTTTCGACGTGGGTTAAGGCAAGGTTGTAATACTCCAATGCTTTACTGAAATGAGCCTTATTGCGGTATATTTTTCCCAACTGGTTGTACAACCCGAGCATGCGGGGCTGTTGATACTCCTTGGGGAATGTACCTGCCTGCAACCAACCTAGGGCTTCCACGGTAAGTTGCTCACTCTCATTAAAATTACCCAGTTTAAAACTCGCGATGGCCGCCATACGCTGCGCATCAATCGCCTTAAGGGTGTCGCCATTGTTTAAGTAGTTTTCTTTTTGTTTTAGGTAATAAAAATATCCCGAAGGCAAATGAGAGGCTTCCGTTGGATAGTTCACCCGCGTATAATAAAGCGCTGTACTATCCGGGTTTTGAGAAAACACAGCACTGCACGCCATAAAACAAACAAAGAGATATAAAAAGGATTGGTTCCGCATCTATCAAATGTAGGAACAAATTTTGAAATGGGTTGGGGTTTTGAGGTAGTATTCAGTGTTCAGTGTTCGTTTTTGCCGGTTGGCAGTTGCCGGTTGCCAGTTGCGGGTTTTCGGTTACCGGTTGCCGGTTCGGTGATCCCTGTTCGGTGTTTGGTTGTTCAATGTTTTGTTCCTTGCCTACCCACCGATAAGGCAGACACTTCGTACCGGAACGTTGTCAGATCGAGCCTGCCGGCAGGCAGGTGAATTTAGTTTTTGTGAACGATGCGAAGTAAAAAAAATTGTATGGAGACCCTCTACCTTCTAACTACTAACATCTAACATCTAAAATCTAAAATAAAAACCCTGCCGGCTACCCGGAATACTTCACCACTCCCGGTCTTCACCCAGAAACCGGCAAAACCTTGAAGGAACTTTCTGCCTATATGTTCCTCAAATACATCTGCCCGAAATAGCTCTTTTCTGGTTTTTTTTTACTTTTTTTAAATATTTTTCCATAATACGGAATGCCGTAAAATTTATTGATTTAACCACAATACCTTAGTGCCGTTCAATAAATAACAAAAACCAAATCCACATGAAAACTATTAAAAAGATTACAATGCTCATAGTAATAAGTGCATTGGCAGGCTGTACAACTTCAAAAACCTTAAAGTTTACCAAGGCAGATGATAACATTATAAAAACGGAAACATTGAAAGTTTTTTTGGATAAAAATAAAAATCCAAAAGTTGTTTTAAGAGTGAACAGTACCTCTTTTGCGGTAACCGAAAAGGAAAACAATGACTATTTGTTCAATGCTATTGAAAACCAACTACTATCTAATGGTTTTGTGGTAAGAGACCGACAACTGTTTAATCAGATTATCGAAAACAATGAAAACAGTGTCGATTATAGCAAACTCAATGAAAAGTCAGATACTGATTTAATCATTGAACTTACTAAATTAGATTCTAAAATACTTTATGAAACCAATCAGTATTATGATTTAAAAGACAATTTAAAAATAGATAAATATTTTAAGCATAAACGATATGGAGCGTCCGTAGAGTTCAAAGTTGTAATAATAAAATCCAACGAATTTGCAGGTGCATACAAATTCAATTATACCCCTTGTGTTACTGGTTGTGTGGTTTCAAAATCGCTTAAAGAACTACAAAAAGAACGAAAAGAAAAGGAAAAAGAAAAGAAAGAAGGTTATGAAGGAGTTGAAAGAAACGAGCTTGAAATATTTATCAAAGATGCAACAGATAAATTGGTGGAAGCAATGCGGCGGTAAATTATTGAGTTTGAAAAAAATTAACCAATTGTAATTTAAAACAATCAAGATGAAATTCTTTGTACTACTATTATTTTTCTTATTTAATACTTCCTTCACTCATGCCCAAACCTGTGAGGAATACATGGAATTTGTAAAGTCAGAAAGTTATGGAACCACCTATTCCAGCTACACCAGTGAAGCTATCTCCAAAGTCACATTTTACGATGTGGTAATTGACTACCAAACGTATTATTTTGCCATAGTATGTTTTAAAAGTAAATATTCTTATGGATGTAATGAATACATTTACCAGGTAAGTTCTACTACTAAATTTAACTATTCTTTGGATTATTTAAATAGCGCCGGAAAGGCTTTTTGGAAACATATTCAGCCGTATAATGACAATTTAGGATGTGCACCGGATTTTGAATAAAATTACAGAAAATGAGAAATCCAAAAAAATCAAGTATTACATTATATCTGCTTTTGTAATGACAGCGTTTTAACATTTTTCTTTATATTTGATAATATCAAATTAAATTTCAAACAATGAAACATCCCCTACTTTTTCTTATTCTTATAGTCTTTTTTAGTGCTTGTAATACACGTAATCAAAAAGAAACAGAACTACTTCAAAAGGAAAATGACCTCCTGAAAAAGGAACTCGAATTTGAAAAGATGAAAAATGAAATGGAAACAAAAAAAGAACCGTCCAATGAGCTTCAGATAAAAGAAAATGTTCCTATACAATCTACAAATCCTTCAAAAGATGAGATTATTAGCACAGATATTAAAGCTTTATTTAAATTATTGAATAATGGATTTGGCTCATCAACTTTTGATAGTCAGGGTAATTTTTCCATTGATACTGGTGCCGCATCTACGGGACGAGTTCAGGGAAATTTAAAACAAGTTAACTTGAGCATTGAATACCTACCCATACGACCTGGCTGTGCAGATATTTGCCCGGAAATGGCTATCATAAGATTTAAATGTAAGTTTGGTAATTGTTTAAATGACCCAAATATGCAAAACTTTAAAAGTGATGAGAGTGCAATATCTTTTGATGGTTTGGAAACAGGCAAAAAAGTCTATGAACTTATGAAACGTATTCAAAAGAATTTATAACTAGTGCCTTGCTCACCAAATTTACATGCTATATCTAGTAAATTAAAGTACATAAACTAGTTAGCCACATGCTAAAAAAATTACATGCTAAATTAAAATTTTATCTTTGTAGAAAAAATAATGGCTGATAAAGCATTTATAACATCTGAGATTTTAAAGTGGGCTAGAGAGTCGGCTAGGATCTCTGTGGAAGATGCTGCCAAAAAGGTTTCTGTTCCACCTGAAAAGTATTTGAATTGGGAAAACGGAAATGATTATCCAACTATTCGACAAGCACAAACCTTGGCAAAGAGCTTTAGAAGACCATTTTCACTTTTCTTTTTACCACAAATTCCGAAAGACTTCCATCCACTGCAGGATTATAGAAGAGATGATTCACAAAAATTAGATACTGCTTCGTTATTTATTATTCGAGATATTCAAGAAAAACAGCATTGGATAAGCGAATTATTTGAAGAAATTGGAGAGGACAAACTTCCATTCGTTGGTAAATATTCTATAAATGATAATCCGGAAATTGTTGCCAAAGATATATTGAACACTTTAAAGATTAGTCCAAATAATTATCAGAAAACACCTATTAACGAATGGATTGACAAAGCTGAAGCAGCAGGAATATTTATATCTCGCGCAAGCTACTTACATTCTCGATTATTTTTAGATAGGGATTTAATACAGGGTTTTGCAATTGCCGACAAATTTGCACCTTTTATTTTTGTGAACACTAAAAATTGGAATGCACCCCAACTTTTCACCTTAGTTCACGAATTAGCACATATTTGGATAGCAAAATCAGGTATATCCAATGAAATAGACATTGATTTTAGCGAAAATCCTAAATCAAAATTTCATCCGGTAGAATTATTCTGCAATCAGGTTGCGGCCAATGCATTAATGCCAAGGGAATTAATCACCCAATTTGATACTGATTTGTTTGATTCAAACAATAAGATTTTCAACCAAGCAAAAGAGCTTGGCATAAGTTCTTTTGCCTTATTAGTGAGAGCCCTAAACTTAAATATAATTACGCAATCTAAATATAAGACTCTGAAGCAGGATGCTCAAGATGAGTTTGAGAAATTTTTGGAAAAAGAAAAGTTAAAAAAAGAAAAACAAAAAGAAAGAAAAGGTGGACCAGATGCTTACCATCTTCGATTAAATAAAAACGGCAAACTATTTACAAGAATTGTTATGGATTCTTTTAATAACGGTTCTTTGTCTCCATCTATTGCAAGTAATCTTCTTAACACGCAGATTAATAAATTCCAAAAATTTGAAAAACTACTTGCCTAATGTTTGAAGATGAAAAAGTAGTTTACTGTATGGATGCCAATATTCTTATCCAGGCCTGGCAAAAATATTATTCCCCTGAAATTTGCCCATCCTATTGGGAGGTATTAAATGATTTAGGTAAAAAAGGAGTGATTTTTATTCCCGAATTAGTTTATGAAGAAATTGAGAATGGAGAAGACAACTTATTTGAATGGTTAAAAAACAGTAATATCCCAATTAAAAAAATGGATGGTGAAGTAACAAACTGCCTTAAAAAAATATATGCAGCAAATTCAGACCATCAATATTTAGTTTCAAGCAACGGTATTCATTCAAAAGCTGACCCTTGGGTAATTGCTCATGCCATGAAAGAAAAAGCAATTGTAGTAACAAAGGAAACAAAAGACTATTTTAAAAAACCGACCAAAATAAAAATCCCTCACGTTTGTGACAATATGCATGTTCGTTGGATGGACGATTTTGAATTTATAAAGAATTTAAACATAAAATTTATATGCAAATCGGAATAAAGCAGCCAGCTCCACCTCACATCAGGAACGGTGTGCGTTTAGTTATTTAATCATTCAAGTATCGATAAGGTCAGTACTATAGCCTACATAGGTTTTATCAAATGTTGGAGAGTATAAAATGTAAAAAACAAAGCTTTCCTCTTCCATAATCAAAACAATTTGAATCAAAAAAGAGAACCGTTGGGGTTCTCTTTTCTTGTAGCGGGAACAGGACTCGAACCTGTGACCTTCGGGTTATGAGCCTTATGCGTTCTGGTTTTATATGTATCAATATGGTTCTATAACCCTAATTATCAAAACTTTAATTATTATATAAAACTCTATAAAACCAAGTAAAGCCAGTAAATGTTTTACAAATGTTTTACATAAATTAAAACCTTTTCCGTATTTTTACACTTCCTAAAACCCTGTAAATATGGCAAATGTAAAGATACTCCTTTGGAAGCATTATAAAAAGAAAGATGAAAAATATCCTATTGCACTACGTATCACCAAAGACCGCAAAGCACGCTATGTGTTTACAGGAAAATATATACTCGAAAAGGACTGGGATCCTGTTCTTTGTAAGGTAAAGAAATCACACCCAAACTCTGCACGACTCAACAACTATCTCCTCAAGAAGCTTGCTGAAGCTGATGATACGCTCCTTGAGGCCACGGCTCAAAATGAAATGATTTCAAGTCGTCAAATTCAAAAGAAAGTAAAACGAAAGGGCAAAAATATTTCCTTTTTCCAACACGGTGCAGAACGGGTAAAAGACAAATTCAACAAAGGTACCTTTTCAGTAGCCAGAGCAGAACTTTCAATCCTTTATAACATCAAAGAATTTTTGAATTTTACAGATAATGGTTCAAAACAAGATATCATTCAAGAAATTAATGAGAGAAGAAAAACCCGTCATAAAAAGGGATTGAACCCGAAGACTTCAATAATGATAGGAGTTCAAAATTTTGAAAAAGATGAAACCCTTTATTTTGCTGATGTCGATATAGCTTTCATTAATAAGTTTAAATCATTTTGTCGCACCTATCTCAATCATAAAGAGCGAACCCTCACCAATCAACTTATCTTTATTAGAACCCTCTACAATAATGCCATCAAAGAAGGAATCGCTACAGAGAAACATTATCCTTTTGCTGGAGATAAAGAGAAAATACGAATAAAGAGTAGTCTTAAAATTGGCCTCACGAAAGATGAGGTTTCCAAAATCGAAAACTTACAAGTTCAACCTGATAGCTCTATTTGGCACACCAAGAATGTTTGGTTGTTCTCCTACTACTTTGCAGGGATTAGAGTATCAGATGTTCTCACTATGAGGTGGTCAGATTTTGTGGATGACAGACTAATGTATGTAATGCATAAAAACGATAAACCTGTAAGTCTCAAAATTCCTGATAAAGCATTAGCCATTATTGAGAGTTACAAAGATGACAAGCAATCAAAAAATGATTTTGTTTTTCCATTTTTGAAAAAAGCTAATCTTAAAGACTCAGAAGATGTATTTGTGAAAGCTCGTAACGCCACGAGTCTTTTTAATAAGTATTTGAAACGTATTGCCCTGAAGTGTGAAATTGATAAAAATCTATCTAACCATATCGCTAGACATACCTTCGGTAATATAGCCGGGGATAAAATTAACCCTTTGATGCTACAAAAACTTTACCGACATACCGATCTTAAAACCACCATTGGTTACCAAGCTAATTTTATTCATAAGGATGCTGATGATGCACTGGATGCAGTTATTAATTAATTGCTTTTTGTATATTTAACTTATGGAAGTAATTTGTTTACAAGACGAAGCCTTTTATCAACTCATTGAAGAAGTTGTAGAGCGTTTAAAAGAAAAAAAGGGAATCACTCACGATAAGTGGATTTCACCTGAACGCGCTATGGAATTCTTAAATATTAAAAGCAAAACAACTCTTCAGAAATTACGTGATGAAGGCGAAATTACCTTTACTCAACCTCAGAGAAAAATCATTTTATACGATTATGATTCTATCTTGGCATACCTCAGCAAACACAGTAAATCATCTTTCTAATGGATAGGCTAAGTGAAAAATACATAAAAGGATTTAACCAGGCGTTTCTATTAAAAGAGCATAACCCTGATTTAATTGATGGTCTCCTTATCACAACTTCTAATAACGAATATATTCAAGGACTAAAAGATGGTGCTCAAATTTACGATCAAAAGAAAACCAAATCAAGAACCCAAAATCTAAAAAATCTAACAAAGCAAAGAGATAATGATCAGGATTTAGAGCTATAAAATATTTTCACAGAAAGAATGAATCTTGAATTGAGCAGATTAAACTTCGTTAATAAAAAATTATGTGCCAACTAGCCAAAACAAACTCATTAAATATCTCAATTTCCCAGAATTGTTAAGGTTTTTGAAAAACAAACCTGGAACTTTATTGCAGAACTCATCTTGATTTTTTAACCAATCGGAAAAAGTCAATATGAGTTCACAATAAAGAAGAATTGTTAATCATTAGGCCCCCTTTTAAACTATTTCAAATAAAAAACCATTTAGTAGGGTGATTTTTTTAAATCATCATTCCATTATCTGCAAATTGAAAGTAACATTAATAAAAGGTGGGCTGGATACGTGGAAACTGCCTTTGTTAAAAGTGAAAATATTGCAGTCGCATTAATGGGAGAATATAAATACCTGCCAATGCAAATGAATTCCTACTAGAATGTCACCTCTGTATAAGGTATTATTTATAAATTAAATAAATAATGATTTTGTTTATCTATTTATTCGAATATTTAGCCTTTGCAATTTTCGATTCATAATAACGGCTTAAAAAATCATAACCAATCATTTCATAAATTCTATTTTTAGATTTAAACATTCTATTCATTAACATATGAATATAACTAGAGTTTAAATTATCAATATGGATTTCCAGATTATTTGATTTACGCAACTTCAAGATATTTAACAATAGGCTTTCTACATTTTTATTCTTTTCATCTAAAATTTTTTTTAATTCTTGATGCTTCACATCTTCATCTAGAAAACTTTCTATGTTATTTCTTAAAAATCTAAATTTATTACTTAAATCCTTGGTAAGGATGTTTTTTTTATCAAATTCATTTCGAAAACTTATTTTGAGTTGATTAAATAAAATAGCTTTTTCTTCTAGTGAATAATGACATCCATTTAAATGGGTATCTATAGATTTTAATGCAAATAGAAAACGTAATTCATCATTAGGATGTAATGACAAAAAATTAACTACCATATTGCTTTCATGAAAAAATATTTTTTCAGAAAGTTCAATAGTTCGAGAACCATATCTTTCAATCTCTCGATTATAAGTATCTATTTCAATTTTATGTATGAGTTCCTCCTCAACAAAAATTTTTACATTTTGGGTAAAAATATTAATTATTCGACCTATGTTTTCAGAATCATTTAGATATAATCTAACCCTAATGTGATGGGACGGATCAGAATATCTTATAAAAAACCATTTAGATATTATGTTATTTTCTATAAGATTTTTAATAATAGGTTTAATAACTTCTGTAAGCATATAATCAGAAGTTTTTGCTCCACAATAAATTTTATAATAAATCCATTTATCCCCCACAATAAATTTTCTTTGTACTAAATTATTTTCTAACTTCATTTTTATATTTTATTATTATAAATTGAAAAAATAATTTGATTTGTAAAGTATTCAGATCCATTATTTACTATTGGGGTTTCGTTATGCAAAAATTCTTTTAATGTAAATGTTTCTAATTTTTCCACCAAGCTTAACCACATTTTAACTGAAGTCAAATTATTTAAGTTAATTAATAACTCATTATCTCGTTCAACCAACATAACAAGTGTAGGAATTTTTAAGCTTTTTTTAAATTCATCAATTTCATTTATAAGCTCTTCATCACTTTTAGCTGTTAAAAGTTTTTTTACCTTTAAATAACCTAAATTCCAAGAAGCTTCCTGAATAATTATGTCTTTATATTCAATTCTAGGTAAAAAATCATAATTCTCAGAAAACTGGCTCAAATCCACACCAACACCTCTCCTAGAGGTCTGAATCTGCATATCACATAAAAAGTGGTAAATAGGTAATGAATTATTAGTAAAATTATGAGCAGTACTTAAATGGGGAATAACTTCTTTGTTATATTTTTTTGACTTTAAAAAGATTCTGTTTTTCTTAATAGAGATAAGAAGATCCTCAACAGGTATTTGATATTTTGAATTTTTACAAGATTTTGCTAAGTAGGGTATTTCATATTTTCTTAATGATGGACGAGTAAGAATGTTTCCCACTCTTGCTTCTGGAAGATGAATAATTTCAGCTAAAATTTTTTCGGAATGAATTTGGTCTTCTATATCAATTATTTTTTTTGTGAATTCTAAAATTTTATTATCTCCATGACAAAAACGTCCTAAAAGATTTGCTGCACTTGATCCTCCCCCTCCGCTAAACCTGATTTTTATTGCGTTATTTATTTGAACAAACTCAATTATATAGGACATCGTATCAGGAAGATTATCCCAGTCCTCAGGGAAATCCACCAAATCCTCATCATTTATTTGTATAGTATAAAAGTCTTCTCTGTAGGCTTCATGAATTTTTTTTAAAAATAAGTCATCAGCTTTAGTCCACTTTAATTCTTTGACATTATCATTAGAATAAAAAGGTATGGGTATATCATCAATTAGGGGGTTTAAATCTCCATTATCAAAACTATTCTTATAGCCAATCCCTGTTTCAATATCTAATACTTTTGATAATGGTAACTCTTGTGATTCATACCGTTCGTAAAACCTTTTTTTAAAATCAGATAACAAAGAATCCCCTCGTGGAATAGTTAGTTTGTTAAGTGTCGATAGACCTTCTTGCAATTTTTTTAAATATTTTACATCAATTTTGTTACTTTCCACTTCTAAAATTAGATCTGTTTGAAAAAGATATTTTAAGTCAAATTCTGTGGGAATTTTTTTTAACATTTTACTTACTTTAATGTACTTGTCAATTTTGTTACTTATGCTGTTGTCAATTTGCTTCAATTTTTTATCAACATTTATAAATATTGATAGTATTTCATCCGTGTTTTCAAGTTTATTCAACACAGAAATTATTTGATCTAAAAACAGAGGTCCTGAAACAGATGGCTCTAATTCGCTTACTAAAATCTGATTTGAAATTAATTCATCAATAAATTCAATTGCATCTTTTTCATTAATTTCATCGTTTACAAGAATTGTTACCATTTTCTTTATTTGTACACCCTCTTTAGCACACTCCAAAACAATATCTAAATACTTTGAAAAATCTACAGCTACTATATCATAAAATCTCATATTATTTTTATAATAGTATTCCACATATCTTAACTTATCGTAAATCTTATATATGCTATTATTAGGGTAGAATAATAATTGACACTTAATTTTATCTACTTTCATTAGATCCTGAGAGAAGGAAACAAGATAATTCATATCCAACCGCGTATTCCTTTTATGATTTTTTATATTTTTCAGTTTTATATTAGTTTCATCTCCAAATGAGCCTAATACGCATCCAGCAAATAGTCCAAATGGTGTGCATCTTGAAGACATCCTTGAGTAATATTTTAATATTGAAAGTTTCAATTTATCTTTCTTATCAATATCGATTATTTGGTTTTCATTCCATTTTGCTACCTCGGAATGAAATGAAGGGGATGCCAGAAATAAGGCCTCATTAAATGTGGGGTCATTAAATAATGAAAGAATTTGTTCGTCAGTTATATTTTTTTCCGAAGTGAAAATTTTATATTTTGTTAATGAAAATAATGGTGAACGTAAAATATAATTTGAAAAAAACTTATAATTTTTTGGAGGTTTCATCTTTTTAAGTAAATTTAGCTTACCAAAATACTATAAATTTTTTATAAGTGAAAAAATTAAAAAAAAATAGTTTTGTTTATTGATGTAAATATATCTCAATTAATGACGTTCCACTAATTACTCAGGCATTTAAAGATTAAGAAAGAATTTGCTAAACAGCCTAAGAAAGAATTTCATGGTATAACAATAAGTGGATATTTATTCGTTATTGATTTATTGGTTTAAACTTGAAAATAGCTTAATGTCAAACAAATAATATAACCTGTTTATTTAATTAATTTAAAAATTTTATGTTTTTAAAAAACAATATTTTTTTCTTATTATTTTTATTTTTATTTTATCAACCCTTATATTCTCAATCAGTTATAACGGATGGTGAGAAAATGGAAAGTTTATGTAAGATATGGGGGTTTTTGAAATATTATCATCCAGAAGTTTCACGTGGAAAATATGATTGGGATCAACAGTTAGTTTCAAAAATCCCCGTTTTATTAAAGTTAAACACCGAAGAAGAAATAAATGATTTTTATATTAATTGGATTAATTCTTTAGGGGAAATTAACAAATCTGAGGTTAAAGAGGATAATTCAAAACAATATTTTGATAAAAATTTTAATTTAGATTGGATTTCAAATACTAATTTTTCCGAAAACCTAGTCGAAAAATTAAAATATATTGAAACTCATAGAAATACTAAGAATCAGTTTTATGTTGCCCAAAAAAAAAGTATCGGAAACGTTATAATAAAAAATGAAGATAATAATGCAAATATTAAATTTCCTCAATTAGAGTACAAATTGCTTGATTTGTTTAGATTTTGGAATATTATCGAATATTTTTATCCACATAAATATTTAATGGATCATTCATGGGATAGTGTTTTAGTAGAAGCTATTCCCGAATTTATAGATGTCCAGGATATCAAAAGCTATCATATGCTTTTATTAAAATTAATATCAAAACTAGATGATAGCCATTCCTTTTTTTCTTCACAACACACAAATGAATATTTTGGTTATTATTGGGTTCCTTTTCAATTTAAAATAATTGATGATAAAGTAGTAATCTCTGATTATTATAATGAAACTCTTGCAAAGAGGGACGGACTTGAAATTGGGGATGTTATTTTACAAATAAATGAAATCCCAATTTCGAAGTTGCTAGAGAAAAATTTTAAATTTATTCCTGCTTCAAATATTGCTGTCAAAAAAAGAGATGCTTATTTTGCACTTTTTAATGGTAATAGTGATAATGTAATGATAGAATTAGAGAAAGACGGAAAAAAAATAACTAAAAAAATAAATCGTTATAAGTTCTCAGAATTTAACTACAAACAAAAAATCTCTTCTGACAAGTGGCATATACTTGAAAATAATATAGGTTATATTAATTTAGGAAATATTAAGCCAAATGAGGTTGATGAGGCCATGGAGGCTCTTTGGAATACCAAGTCTATAATTTTGGATTTAAGAAATGGAGCTCTCGATATTTATGGTATAGGTAAATATTTTAAACCTGAGAGAAGTATTTTTTTAAAAATAATTAAACCAGATATAAGCTATCCGGGAAAATTTGTATTAGATGAAGAAAAATTTTGTTGTCAGAAGTCTAAAAAAATTTATTTAGGTAAAGTAGTAATTTTAGTAAATGAAAATGTACAAAGTCATGGTGAATATACTTGTATGGTTTTACAATCAGGAAAAAATGTTACTACAATCGGTAATCAAAGTGCGGGGGCAGATGGACAAGTAAGTATTGTCCCTTTTTTGGACAATTTAAAAACAAGTTTTACAGGTGTAGCTTATTTTTACCCTGATGGCACTCAAACACAACGAACAGGTGTTAAAATTGATATAACTGTTAATCCTAGTGTTGCAGGAATTAAAGATGGAATAGATGAAATTTTACAATCAGCAATAGAATATTTGGATAAATAATTTTATTTTTATATTTTTATAAATTAACAATTAAATAACTAAATTATGAAAAAATTAAGATTAAACAAGGAAAAAATCGCTGGATTAACGAGTGAAAACATGAACTCTATTAATGGAGGGGGTTCTAATAATAGTACAGATAGAACATTTACATGTTGTTGGTGTACAGATACTGATAGTGACGGAGGTGGTTGTGTAAGTCAACGAACACAAAGTTGTTCTGGCCCGGATTCACCTTGCACTATAACTAAATAAGGCATTTCAATTTTATTTTTTAAAAGTCTTTAGAGTATTATATCTATTCTCTAAAGACTTTTTAATTTTGTCTAGTAATGCTGTAGAATCATTCAAAATTTATTTTTAACTTTTTAAAACCTTGAAAATGCTTGATCAAATATCCAGTAAAATTTCTGAAATAGAGAAAGCCATTGAAGGAATTTGGAAAAACGAATATCCTCTTGCCTTATTTACTGGTATTGGTGGATTACCTCTATTCTATTATATGTTGTACAAGGTAGAGGGTAATAAGATATATTTGGAAAAAATTAATGAAGTTGTAGGCCATTTATATAAAAAATTAGATACTGATGAGTATGGTGTAACCTATAGTTCTGGGTTAAGTGGTGTAGCTTCCATACTTAATTATCTAAACGAAAAAAAAATAATTGAAAACATTGATGAAGATTTGATTTTTATGGATGAAATTATATTAAATTTTACATTTAATAATTTAACCTCAATAGATGATACTGATTTTCTTCACGGAGCTCTTGGAGCTTGTACTTACTTAATCGAAAGAACAAAATATAACTCAGTAGTAAAAGAAAAAATTAATGATTTAATACATAAGTTGTGTCATATTCTGAATGAAGATATAATAAAGGGTTATAAAGTAAATTCTACTTTGGAATACGATGATTCAACACACAGAACTAATTGTGGATTAGCACACGGGAGAGTAGCAGAAATATTAATTTTATGTAAATACTTTAGCCTTTATCCCAATAATTCATATGTGAAAGAAACCATTTTTAATTGTACAAACTCATTAATAGCATTTGAATCAGATGATAAATCATCTATTTATACATATCCAAGTATTGCTATAAACAAATATACTGCTTATTATAAGATCCATTTAGGATGGTGTTATGGGGATCAAGCTGTATCTTATGGTTTATACCGAGCAGGTCAAACCTTACATAATGATTTGTTTTTAAATAAATCTATTGAAATTGCTTTAAAAACATTACAAAGAAATTCTATGGAGACAGCTATTTTATCCAATTCATATGATGGTGGCTTTTGTCATGGAGCCGCAAGTGTTGCCTATTTACATAAAAAATGGTTTGAAATAACTGGGAATGAAAAATTTAATATAGCTTACGAAAATTTCATTAATGACTTATTAGACATTGGTAAAAATACAGAAGGTATTGCAGGATATAGGAAGCATTTAGGGAATGGAAATTACGAAAACGCCATTGGTCTTCTTGACGGAGTAATAGGTATTGGCATTGTTCTAATAGATTATATGGTGGATGATAATGATTGGGATTCATTTTTTTTATTAGATTAGATATTGTTAAAAAACTTCCCTACATATAAACAAATAGACTCAAAAGACTGCGGCCCAGCCTGTATTAAAATAATAGTGAAATATTTTGGGGGCAATATTTCTATACAGGCATTACGGCAATTATGTGAAACAAATCGGAGTGGTAGTAGTTTATTAAATATTAGTAATGCCGCTGAAAAAATTGGCATAAGGACATTGGCTGTAAAAATTGCTCTGAATGATATTATTGAAGCCTCATTGCCCTGTATTTTGCATTGGAACAAAAATCATTATGTAGTACTTTATAAAATTAAAAATAATGAACTCTATATTTCTGATCCTGCACACGGTCTATTAAAATATTCTCAAGAAGAATTTCTAAAATCTTGGATAGGCAACAATGCTGACGAAACAACAGAAGAAGGCATTGCTTTACTATTAGAAACTACTCCTAAATTTTTTGAAGATATTAACGATAATTCAGTGGAAGCTGGGATGAAACCATTCGGTTTTAGTATGCTGTCTACTTATGTGTGGAAATACAAAAAATTCCTTTGGCAACTTATCATTGGTTTATTGGCCGGGAGTTTACTTCAACTTGTTTTTCCATTCCTTACACAAAGTGTGGTTGATGTGGGTATCAAAAACCAAGATGTTCATTTTGTGTACCTTATTTTATTTGCCCAACTTTTTTTGTTTATTGGGCGTACAGCTATTGAGGTCATTAGAAGTTGGATTTTACTGCATTTAAGTACCCGAATTAATATCTCTTTGGTTTCAGATTTTTTTATCAAGCTAATGAGTTTGCCCATTGCTTTTTTTGATACTCGAATGACTGGTGACATTTTACAGCGAATTAATGATCACAGACGTATTGAGCGTATCCTCACCTCCTCATCTTTAAGCACATTATTTTCATTGTTTAACTTGGTGATTTTTGGGATGGTATTAGCGTATTACAGCTTGGCTATTTTCGGGATTTTTGTGGTGGGCAGTGTTTTGTATTTTGGGTGGATTTTAATCTTCTTCAAAAAGCGACGTGATTTGGATTACAAGCGGTTTTCACAAGTAAGTCAGGAGCAAAGTAAGGTTATAGAACTCATTAATGGTATGCAAGAAATAAAACTACACAATGCCGAAAAACAAAAAAGATGGGGATGGGAGCATTTGCAAGCACGGCTTTTTAAAATTTCTGTTGAAGGTTTGGCTCTAGAACAGTATCAAAGTGTAGGTTCCAATTTTATTAATGAATTGAAAAATATATTAATCACGGTACTTTCAGCTATACTGGTTATTGAAGGAAAAATCACATTAGGGATGATGTTAGCAATTTCTTATATTGTGGGGCAACTTAATGCTCCTATTACTCAACTCATTCAGTTTATGCGCGAGTTGCAAGATGCTAAAATATCTTTAGAACGCCTTGCAGAAATACACAACAAAGAAGATGAAGACTCCATCAAATTGGATAAAATAAATGATTTAGATGAAAATCAGGACATCAAAGTAGAGGAGGTTGATTTTAGATATACAGGTTCTGAAGCAGAAGTTTTAAAAAAACTATCACTATCTATTCCCGCTAATAAAATAACCGCTATTGTAGGTGTAAGTGGGAGTGGCAAAACCACATTAATGAAATTATTATTAAAGTTTTATGATCCAAATGTAGGAAAAATTTCCATTGGAAACCAAGACTTAAAAAATATTTCCCAAAAATCTTGGCGAGATTTATGTGGTGTCGTTATGCAAGAGGGCTACATCTTTAATGATACTATTGCTAATAATATAGCTGTAGGTTCTGACTATATAGATAAAGATAGACTAAAACAAGCCGTAGATATTGCCAATATACAAGATTTTATTGGAACCCTTCCATTATCTTACAACACAAAGATAGGAATGGAAGGCGTTGGTTTAAGCACTGGTCAAAAACAGCGATTATTGATTGCCCGTGCAGTATATAAGAATCCTAAATTTTTGTTTTTTGATGAAGCTACATCAGCACTCGATGCCAATAATGAAAAGGAGATTATGAAAAAATTGAATACTTTTTTTGAAAACAAAACTGTAGTGGTTATCGCCCATCGTTTAAGTACAGTGAAAAATGCAGATCAAATTGTGGTACTGGATCAAGGAAAAATTGTTGAGTTGGGAGGTCATAAAGAACTTGTTGATTTGAAAGGGAATTATTATAAATTAGTAAAAAATCAATTGGAATTAGGAAACTAATTGATTTCTGAATTAAAGGGTAAAAAAACAATTCTATATTCATTATTCTGCGGTTAAATATCCGATTTAAAATATGCCAAACGATATAGATAAAATAGAGTTAAGAACAGAAGAAGTACAGGACATACTCACAGCTGTCCCACACTGGATGATCAGGTATGGAAATGTACTATTTTTAATACTTATTCTGTTATTATTTTTTCTCAGCTGGCTTATAAAATATCCTGATGTCATTCCTTCTGAAGCTTTAGTGACCACCCAAACCCCTCCACAAAAAGAGTTTGCAAAATCTTCAGGACGTATTGCGAGTTTGCTAGTTGATAACAATTCCTTAGTTACAAAAAATCAACCGTTGGCCATATTGGAAAATCCGGCTAATTACCAAGATGTGTTTTATCTGAAAAACATTTTGGATACAATTTCAATTCAAGATAATTCTTTTCATTTTCCAATGGAAGAATTGCCTATTCTATTCCTAGGAGATTTAGAGACTACTTTTGCGGTTTTTCAAAACAATTATATTAAATATAATTTAAACAGAACGCTACAACCTTTTAGCAACGAAGCACTAGCAAATCAATTTACCGAAAGCGAATTGCGTAGCCGAGTAATCTTGATGGAAAATCAAAAGGAAATCAATAAACGCGAACTTGACTTTAAAAAAGCTGAACGGGACAGATATGAAATTTTGTATGATAAAGGGGTCATTGCGACCCAGGAATATGAACTAAAAGAATTGGAATATCTTCAGACAGAGAGAAATTATCGAAATATGGAAGTTTCCATCTCTCAATTAAAAGAAAACATCAACAATGCCAAAAGAAATACACGAGGCACAGAAATAAATAGGATTAATGAAGAGATGGTCATGTTAAAAGGGGTACTGCAATCCTTTAACCAACTTAAAAGAGCTATACGTGATTGGGAGTTACAGTATGCTTTTATTTCCACCATGGATGGTAAAGTATCTTTTATAGAAGCATGGAATGAAAATCAAACGGTGAATATTGGTGACCTACTATTTACCATTGTTCCAACTAGAGAAAATAATTATTTAGCCCGTCTTAAAACCCCATTACAAAATTCAGGTAAAATCGAAATAGGACATAAAGTATTGATTCGCTTACAAAATTACCCTGAAGAGGAATTTGGCATGCTTACCGGTCGCGTAAAATCTATTTCCTTATCTCCTGATAACGATGGTTTTTATACTATACAAGCAACACTTCCTCAAAAGCTTATAACAACCTATAATAAAGAAATTGAATTCACCCAAGAAATGCAAGGCATTGCAGAAATCGTTACTGAAGATTTAAGATTAATCGAGCGGTTTTTCTATCAGTTGAGGGGGATTTTTGATCAATAATATTTATTATTTTAAAGTTAGAATTTATTATTTAGTTTTTAAAACTCAAATCTAGAAGGGAAGAGGTAACTTATAGCTTCTGAAGGAAGACTCATTTTTGGGGTGTAAGATAATTAAGTGAAATTTATAACAGCTATTAAGTATAAAAGTAACGGCCACTAACTTGACCAAAAGCTTTACAAGTCTTGAAGCTATTCAACTTAAATATTTATAAGATATAATATTAAATAAAATTTTCGTAAAGTAGTAAAGGGGGAGCAACCCTATTAAAGAATTTTTTGCATCTTTTATAAAATTTTAAATTAATAAATCAAAAATTATTTTGGTGACATAGTCCTTTTTTTTCTTAAAACTCATTTGTTTATTAGTTTAAAATAATTATTATATTGCTTGACTTCAAATTTTATAATTAAATTTGAAAAACTATAATTAAAAGTCTTTCAATTGAAAACAAACTTAAGCTTCTTATTTAAATACTTATCTGATAAAGAAATTAGATTAGATAATGAAGAGTTTGATTTCCAGTTTAAATCACACCCAGATTATCCTTCGTTATTAGCTTTAAGTGACACATTGACTTTTTTTAATATTGGTAATGGTTCCATTAGAGTTGATTCATCAAAGTTAGAATTGTTACCCGAATCTTTTATCGCAATATTAGACAATGGATCAGGACTTTTTTTTTCTTACGTAAGCTGCAAGAAAAATTCTTACACCTATACTAATAAAAATGGTCAAACTATAAGTAGAATATCAATTAATGATTTTAAAAAAATATGGAAAAACATTGTTTTACTAATTGTTGAAAATGAAAATATAACAACTCAAACAAAAAGAAGCTTTTCTCTGTTATATTTTATTACTTTTATTATAGTGTCAACTTTTTTAATAATCAATAGTTTAACTAATTTATGGATAGTAGTTTTTTGGATAATTTTATTTATTGGTTTTATCCTTTCAATTTTTTCTTTAAAGGAGGTTTTTAATGTACGAAATGGTTTGTTTAGTAAATTGTGTAATACCTCTACCTCATTTAGTTGCGATACCGTAATAAATTCGTCCCAATGGAAAATCCTTGAAAAATTTAGCTTTAACGACTTAAGCTTAATTTTTTTTACAACCCAAATAATTGCTTTATTTTTTTTTACTATTCTTGGAAAAGAGATTGAATATTTTACAATTCTAAAATTTTTGCTTTTCCTCTCTGCACCTATAGTTTTTCTTTCAATATATTACCAAAAATATGTAGTAAATAAATGGTGCCCTATTTGCTTACTTATAACAGCAATTCTAGGACTAGAACTCTTTTTTATATTAAAATTATATGCAGTTAATTTTTATTATTTAACGTGGGATGCATTATTTTTATTTTTCATTATTTACATAACTGTTCTTACTGTTTGGTATCCATTGAAGCAACTTTTATTAACAAATCGTGATTTAAGAGAAGTAAATATTAAGTATAATCGATTTAAAAGGAATTATTCACTTTTCAAAAATACTTTATTGGCTTCAGAAAAATACAAAATGCCTGAGTCCCCTTTGACTTTTGGTAATATTAACTCTCCTCTAAAGATTGATTTTATTACTAGTCCGTTTTGTCGGCATTGTGAAGCACCACATAAGATGCTGAATGAAATGTTAAATAAATATGGAGATAATATAGCAGTTAAAATAATTTTTTTTATAGAAATTAAGAAAAGTAATGATGATAATAAAAATTCTCTTTATAGAAATTTAGTCAATTTACATATAATTCAAGGTAATAATACTTTTAATGAAGCCCTAAGCTTTTGGTTAAAAGAAAAAAACTATACTACCTTTTTATTAAAATACAATACAAACTATATAACAGAAGAGATTGATTTAATTTTAAACAGCCAATATAAATGGTGTTTGAAAAATGAATTTAATTTCACCCCATGTTTATTTATTAATGGTTATAGATACCCAATTAATTTTGAAATTTCAGATTTACCATATTATATAAATGAAATAATTGATGATGATTTTTTTGCGAATTCTAATAAAACCTTAAGTTAATAAGAACATTTATAAGTTTTAGAGGAATAATATTTTATGAAGTTGTAAATCTATTTGATTAACATTAATTAACTTTTACACCCATTAGTCCCAAACTTAAAAGCTTATTAACTATAATATAATAAGAAAATGTTTATAAAATTTATAATTACAGTATTTATAAGTATTAGTTTTATATCAGGTTTTTCTCAACACACCTTAAAAAATCACACTATAATTGATGGTAAAGTTTCTGAAGAGGACGTAAGAGAAAACGACATCATTTATTTTACAAATGGTATGTTAGATTCTCAATTTTATGAATTTCCCTCAATTTCATCAGATGTTAATAATAATCTTTTTAAAGTGAAAACTACTTTAACTTACCCACATTTATACACAGTAAGTTTTGAAAGTGAAAAACCAGAAATTCGTTTTCGCGGTGGTGATTATTTTATTGATCCATCTACCGATTTTTTAGAAGTTAGTGCACTAAAATTAGCCGGGTGTAATTATGTCAAAGGAGCTACTTTTAATGAATATAAAACTAAATTTATTCCTTATTTTGCGTCAAATTCTGAGAGTTGCACTTCTGCAACAATTCAATCATTAAGCTTTAAAAATGGTGTAGAATTTGATGATAAATTATTATCTTATACATTAGAAAATCAAGATTCGTATGTAGCCTTGTGGGCATTAATAATCAGAATCCGTTTTCAAGGTCATTCTCCTCTTTATGAGACTATATTAGATTCTTTTTCAGATAAAATTAAAAAGGAAAAGTTGTGGAAGATTGTACATAATGATTTACAATCTATAAGAATAAACAAAGGAAATAAATTTCCAAAACTTAATTTGAAAAACCTACAACACCAATCTGAAATATTAACTATTCCCAAAGCAGAGTATATTCTTGTTTATTACTGGTTTAGTAATTGTAAACCCTGTTTAGAATCTTTCCCTCACATTTTAAATCTTTATAAAAAATACAAATCAAAGGGTTTCGAAATAGTAAGTATATCAGTTGACCGGACAAGTAGGATTTCTAATTGGGAGAAAGTAATTAAAGAATATGAACTTACATGGAAAAATTTATTAGATGAGAATGGTAAAGAAGCTAAAAAAGACAAAATAACTACATTTCCTACTACATTTTTACTTGACTCAGATGGAAAAGTTCTCGAAAAGAATATTACTATAGGAGATTTAGAAGAAATTTTAAGGCAAATTTAAAATGAATTAGAATAGAATATATTTTGAACGTAATTCGTATTTAGTTTAAAAAAAACTTTATTTTCATCCTATTATATAAATAATTCACAATTTTTTTTTATATTTGTTAAATACGAATTTTAAATATTAAAATCATGAGAAAGATTAGTCTTACTTTCGGAAACGTTTATTTATCTAGAGAAGAAATGAGATTTATCAAAGGAGGTTCTAGTGGTGGTACATGTGTATCTGATGAGTGTTGTACCGGAGGATGTGCTGAGCTAGTTGATGATTCTTGGCAATGTTCCGGTTGTTGCATTGCAGCAGAACCAGGCCCTGCTCCTATTTGTTAATATATTACATTTCTTAATTTTTCTATTTTAGAATTTTCTAGAATAAATAGGGTCAATTGCTTTTGATTTCTCGGATACTAATTACTTTCCAACCAAATCATTTATTTTTATAGCGGGTAACTTACTAAAAATTTATTTTGGGATTAAATTGTGTTTAATTGTAACCTAAAATTTTCCATTTGAATTCTTGTTAAACCAAAGTCGGATAAATTCCAATTTTCGTGTTTTCTTATAGCGTGATTAGGAACAACAGGATTTTGTAATTTTATAATTGTCTTTAAATAAAAATCTGCACCTTCATCGTATTTATCAATACTTTCAACTATTCCGATATGAGTAATTGATGATATAGGTGCACCGATATATAATCCAACATAAAAGGCGTCTTCTTTTGGAGTCGCTTGAGGAGAACCCCCAAAGCCAATCCAAAATGCACTTAAGTTTTTTTCAAACCAGTCAGAATTTATACCCCTAACTATAACCAGATCAGGATTTGTTACATTCATTATATTCTTTATTTAAATTTTTTTCTATTTTAATAGTCTAGAAGTTCTTAAATTATTACTCTTCTTGCAAACTTGTTTCAAGAAAAATTCTCTCATAATTTAATGGGCTGATTTGCTCTAATAGCTCTTTAATTTTTCCAATGCGTTGATCGCCTATCATTTTGGTAAGTTTAAAAGTGATAAATTAAAATCTTGTCCTTTCTGAATGTTATCCCAAACAATTAAAAGGTTTGCTTTGTTTTTCTCAACCCAGTTTAGCACCACTTTCTCATACTTTTTTTCAATTGAACCCGCTAAAACTGCTTGATTGTCTATTGCGATAATAGCCTTAGCTTCACGGCTAAGGATCTCAGCATATACTGCTCCTTGTAAGTAATCGTAAGACCTTTGAATTTCTGTAGATGTAAGACCTTTTACATTTCTAATTTTTGATTTAGGTATTAAAGTCATATTATTAACTAGTTTTAAGTTCTTCGAATTTTTGGTTATTTGTACATTCAAATATACGCAACTATATTATTTATATCTTCTTATCTAATTAATAATTAGTGTTTTAAAAAACGCTCATCTTCCCGACAAGCGTTTTAAACATATTCAATTATTTCAACCATATCTCACCGGCTTTTTCAAACCCACACCAACGGTGGTTCTCGTCATAGCCACGTGAAGCCAACTCAAAACAAATCAACTTTTCCAAAGGAATTTTGTTGTGGAGTATATATCGCAATATTTCACCGTCAGCGACTGAAAACATCCCGGAAATGGCTTCCCAATGAGGAAGCGGTTGCTTGTCCATCCGTAGATGACGGATATCCCGATATGTCATGTCCGAATAGTCCTTTGGAAGGATATCCAAAAATGTCATTTCCATTTCTCTTGACGTGGCTTCTTCCAACACTGCCCAGTTATCCTCAGGGCCATGGATGACCCCGAACTTAATTTGGGCAATACGGTATTTGAAGTTGAGCCACATCGCATGGTGAATTGCCTTTTGTTGTTCATAAAACAAGTCCAAATAGCTATTCTTCATATTAGCTTGATTTGGGTTTATCCTTTTGAGTTTCCACAACCCGACCATTCACTGAAATGATATCCTCCCGTGATGTCTTTGGGTCTTTGCCCTTCTTGCGCAACAATCTTTGCGTATTGAAGAGCGATCGGGTCTTGATGTTGAACTCGGTATAGTTGAATGCATCCTCCTTCTTCTTGAAGGTCTTTACATATGCATTATACAATTCCTCATTGCTCATCTGGTTTCCCTTTGCGGCAAGGATAATATCAAGTGCTATTTGGGCAACAGGGTTGAGTCCCTGCTCTGATTCCGAAAAATCAAATCCAAGTTCCTCAATCTGTTTCCGGTGGCTGTCATCCGCATATTTCAAGAGCACGGATATATCCCTTCGATAATCCTTAAGTCTTTCAGTAATAGCCCGTTTTTCTTCTTTCGCTTCGCTGATTTTTGTTTCTGTTGTTGCCAACAGTTCTTGGTCTGTTTTGATGTTCTCAATGAGAACATCGACAATACTTGCATTGTTCATGATTTCTAAGATTTAAAATTAATATTCAGTTTTAGGTAATGTGCCAAAAGGTGTGTATGACCAGCTTCTTTCTGGAAAACTTCCCTTGGCAATAATGTTTTTGAGCACTTTCCTGGCTTTCTCGTAATGGACAATTAACTTATCTTCCGTTGTGCCTTATTTTTGGAACAGCAATACTACCTTCCTCCATTTTTTCGATAAGGAACGACAGGATGACTTGGTCTTCCCCTAAGAGTTCCAGAAGATCGCTATTCTCAAGGGTATCTATTTTTTGTCCCCCGAGGTCTTTGGAAGTATAGAAATGCTTAAGGATGTTGATGAGTTCCACACGGGTGAAGAAATCTTGGAACCATTCGTTGAGTTCTGGTTTTTCCTCATTCTCCAATACCGTCTGCAATTGTTTCAAAAAGTGTAGGATCAGTTTTCGTTCTTTAATTCTCATTGTCTTCGTCTTTAGGTGCACAATGATTTTTGATGGTAGCCAAAAGATGGTTATAATCACCACTCTTTGCTTCCTTCAGTACTGCATCAATTTCATCTTGAGACCAGCCTTCTTTTTTAGCTTCTTTTCTAAATACACCCATAATCATAAAGGCATTTCCGTTTACACCTACCAAATCGAGGTTCACGGTTTTTTCAATTACTCGTTTCATATCTAATAGTTTTTATGCATCAATCTGATGCGGATTAATAATTCAGATTTAGACTAAAGGATAATTAGCCGTTAACACTTCGATTTTTTTTCTATCTCTTGATTTTCCCGCAACTCCTTTTTTAGCTGTTAATGGCTTAGAGAATTCTTTGGTGTACCAACCAAATTTTTTGGTGTAGAGATCAAGTAAATCTGATGGAAATGAACTTAATAAAAACTTACCCTTAACCTGTGTTAAGGCTTTAAGAAGTTTGATGAATTCATCATTTGAATAGCCATCATAGTGCCCTTGATTCGTATTGATATAAGGTGGATCAACATAATGAAAGGCATCATCAGTATTATAGAGATCAAGAACCTTACAAGCATCTGAATGTTCAATTTGTGCGCCAGCCAATCGTTGGAGGATTGCACCATCAAATCGCAACTTTTTATTTTCAAATGCTTTTACTCGTTTACTATATTTATCAAATCCCCAAGAGCCAATTCTGCATCCAAATCCCATATTGGTACCTATATAAAATGCCCAGGCCTGTTGCAGTTGGCTGAACAAATGAGGCATTCTATAAATACTCCAAGCCACTGAATAAGTTGCTCTTGAAAAAAGAGTAGCTTCTATTTTTGCCTTTAAATTTTCAAAATCAGTTTTACAAACTTCATAAAAGTTAATCACCATGGCATTAGTGTCATTAATGATTTCTGATTCAGATTTTTCTTTTGCAAAGAAGACAGCTCCACCACCAAAAAATGTTTCGGTGTAAATTTTGTGTTCTGGAATATTTGGAAGGATATGTTGAAGCATATTCAACTTACCCCCATAGTAGCTGATAGGTGTTTTGGGCATATTAAGAAGGGAAGTTTGATACTGGATAATAATTCTATGAGCTACAATTCGCGTTCATAGGCAAAGGAGAGATACGATTCAGATGTAATAATTAAATGATCTAAAAGGGTTATCTCCATTAAGTTTGAGAGAGTTTTTAATTTATTTGTTTCTCTTCTATCTCCTTCAGAAATTTTTAATGTTCCCGATGGATGATTATGGGCTACAATAATTGCAGATGCATTCGTTTTCAGGGCTAATTGAAGAATTAGCTTATGACTTATCTGTACTCCTTTACTGGTGCCGGTTGTAACTTCAGAAACACTAATCAATCTGTTTGAATTAGTAAGCGTGAGTAACCAAAAGACCTCTCTTAAATCCAGTGTTTTTGGATTTAAGTATTGTCTTAAAACCTTCACAGCATCTTCTGGTTGAGTAATCGAAATCATTGAATTGAACAAAGGTCTTTTAAAATACAATTCAATCTCTGAGCAACTCATTAAGTGAGTTGTAAGCTGTTTTGTTTTCATTTTTATTTATTTTAAGGTTCTGTTTTATTGTGCATTCATATTCAATGTATCAATAAGGTTTAGGCACATTATTACTGAAATAAAAAAAGGCTGTAGTTCAGCCTTTTGGTTGTTGTAACCAATTTTTAGTAATTGTTTTTGCAGAAAAGGGTTTGGAAGGCTTCCCATCAATCATAAGTTTGAGATAAATGTGAAAGTTCTCCAGTTCAACAAAATCATTAGCCTTTATTATAGGATAGAATTCTTGAGCCATAAATTTAGCGTCTGCATAAGAAATCCTGAAACAGATCATAGTGCCAATATTCCCCAAAACTGCCTCTTTGATTTTAACCGGTAGTTGATTGAGGTATTGATGTGCCACAATAAATCCTATTTTGAATTTTCTGAGTTCAGAAAACATATTGACCAATGATAATGTTGTAAAATTGTGAAATTCGTCCAAGTAAATAAAAAATGGTTTTCGCTGGTCTTCCGCAATAGTGGAGCGATGAAATCCAGCCGCAGAGAGGGAATTCAATAATAGAGAGCCGAGGAGATGTGCTGCATCAGCACCAAGTGTTCCTTTTGATAAATTGACCAAAAAAATCCTTTGATTATTGATTATCGATTGAATTGATAATTGTTTTGTGTTATCAACTAAAATTTTTTTTATCATTGGAATAGCGAGAAAACTACCAATCTTATTAAGTACCGGGAGTACATCAGCTTTTGAATATTTTGAAAATTGATGTGTCCAAAATTCCCTGACCTCTTTCGCAATAATATGTTTATGGCACTGTAATCGATAATCTTCATCAATAAGTATTCGGGTAATATCTGAGAAAGTTGCTTTTGGTTGGTCTAATAAAGTTAGAATTGCATTTCGTAAAATATGTTCCAGTTTTATTCCCCAAGATTGTTGTCCCCATAAATTTTGAAAAGTTTCAATAATATGGGATGCAATCAAATGACGATGTTGGTAGGAAACCTTGCGTAGGGGATTATATCCCCATTCGATATTTATGTTTGAAGTATCCAGATAGACAAGATCTTTCTTTCTCACTTGAGGTAAAGATGCCAATACTTGTTTAACTAAATCTCCATTGATGTCAAAAAGGCACAAGCCTCTGTGATTTAAAACATCTTGATGAATGAGTGTCTCTAAAACATTCGTTTTTCCTGTTCCCGTTTTGCCCAGTAAATACATTCCAACAAAACGGTCGTGTTGATAGATGCCGAAAATATCCCTTTGATCTCGGAAATCAGTTTGAGCAAAATATGATATATAAGGATTAAATATATGAGCCATATCCAACATAATAGTTTACTGTTCTCATTATGGGAGTAATGCCAATTGGTGATTACTTCAATTACCAAAGAGCATAACTTTAATTGAATCGCCTATATGATTGTATATAGGGATGACACCTGATAAAAAAACCATTTCAAGTTGTTTTGAAGATTATCTTTTAGAATGTGAATATTCAAAAGGGTTACGACCTAAAACAATTGATACATATAGAGATGTTTTCAAAAATTTTTCAAATGTAATGTTTGAAGTAAGGTATATTGATGAATTAGAGCCTTACTTAGTACAGGAATTTTTTAAGCGATTAGGGATGAGAGCAAATAAAAACGGAAAGCCTTTAAAAACATCATCAAAAAGAACCTATTTTAATAAACTCAATGCATTTTTTAAATGGCTCGAAAGAAATGAACTCATTCAAGATGATTTTATTTCCAAGCTTGTTAAGCCCCCAAATCCAACCTATGAAGATGAGAAATCTTTAAGTAATGATGAGATTTCTAAAATCATTGGAACAATCAATCTTTACTCAATTGATAATGTATTTATGCAACGACGAGACTTAGTCATTATTTACCTCTTACTCTATACAGGTATCAGACGAGGAGAATTATTAGGATTAAAAATTCAAGACGTAAACTTTGCTAACAAAACTCTTTTTGTTAACGGTAGAACTTCTAAATCAAAAAAGAGCCGGTATATCCCTTTACACTTTACAGTATTAACTCACTTGAAATTATATTTAAGCATTCGAAAATCAATGCACTTTATATGTGATGCACTCATTGTATCTACAACAGGTGTTAAAGGGTTAACAGATCATGGTCTTAGGTATTGGGTAGAGAAATATAATCGGCTTTCAGGTATTCGATTTCATATCCATCAATTTAGGCATACCTTTGCTTGTAATCTTGCCAAGAAAAATGCAAATATTATCAGCATAAAAAATGTATTAGGCCATTCATCCACTCAAATGACAGAACATTATCTTCGTTCTATAAAAACTGAAAGTGCAAGATCACCTATAGAAAATTTGGAGTATTAAAATTTATTGTTGAGTTATTATTCTCATGATATTATAGAGGGGTCGATATATTATTAATTAATGTCATTTTATAAAAAAATAAAATGAAATAATCTATTGATATATTACTTTCCTACAAGAAAAGATTTATAATGACGTGCTAGTAAAAAAAATGCTGGTATTCGGATACCAAATTTCTCTAAAAGCGTTTTAAAATAACAAATTAGAAGGGTTTTGGCACTGGTTGATTCCTGATAATGACGAGGTCCTAGGTTCAAGTCCTAGCATGCGCACAAAAAGCCCTTATATTTCAACGTTTTAGCCCGATTTAGGGCTTAAAAAACAGCCTCCTGCGACCCCGTCCTGAAAAGATGTGGTCGTAGACAGCGTCAAAATCCTTTGATAAAAGTAATGCATCAATACATTCAATATGAATATTGAACTTTTATTAGAGGATTTTTGTTATTATGCCAAGCACATTCGAGGAGTATCTCAAGATACGGTAAAACGTTACCATCAAAAAGTTTCCTATTTTATAAAGGTCTCTGAAATTAGCCGTATAGACGAGATAACCGAGAAGATGGTACATTCCTTCTTTATTTACGGAAGAGCGCATAAGAAGTGGAAGACAAGCTCTTACAGAACCTATTATATGAGCATCCTAGTCTTCTTTCGTTGGTGTGTTAAGAACAAGTACCTAGAGCATAATTTTCTTGATGATTTTGAATTACCTAAACTAGAAAAGTCACTTCCGAAAAAAATCAAAAAAGAAGAAGCATTACGACTCCTTGAAATTGCATATAATTACCCCTATACACAGAAGTATCTCAAGTACAGGAACCACGCAATTTTTGCTCTTTTTCTCTTTGCTGGTTTACGCCGAAATGAACTCCTGAACCTGAAATTCTCAGATGTTGATATTGAGAACATGAGTATTTTTGTACGCCTGGGGAAGGGAAGTAAAGACCGGATCATCCCCATGAACCACACTTTGGCTCAAAGCCTCAATAGGTACTTGTTTCATCGAAAAAAAAATCTCAAGACCTGTCCAGAGTTCTTTGCCTGTTCCAATAGAAATAAAGGACTTACACAAACAGGATTAAAACTCATTACCAACAAACTGAAAGAAGCTTCTGGCATATCTTTTACCATTCATAAGCTCAGGCATACCTTTGCAACCCTAATGCTTGAAGGAGGATGTGATATTTATAGTTTATCCAAAATGATGGGACATAGTGATATTAAAACAACAACGATTTATCTTTCAGCAAGTGCAGAACATCTGCGGAGCCAAATAACAAAACACCCCTTGAATGATTTAGTGTAATGGAACCCAATTGGCATAACTTCTCAATTTATAGTATCTCTTAGATACTTTTGAATATGTATTATAATTATTCAACGCAGGTTCCCAATGAAATATTTGACCAGCAGCTACCCTATTTAAATCAAGCTCAACTCAAAGTGCTCTTAGTTATAATTCGACAGACCATAGGTTGGATAGACCCAAAAACTAAGCAACGTAAGCGCAAAGATTGGATTAGTATATCGTTCTTTTCCAAAAGAACGAGATTAACCTCTAAATCTGTATCTATGGCGATTTCTGAATTGATATATAAAGAATTGATTGTGGCTTTGGATTATAATGAGAGGGAACTACGACACCCAAAAGACAGACGAGGAAAGAAACGTATTTATTACGCATATGCACCCTATTTTAGAAGCTTAAAGAAGAAAACTTTGGTAGATATGTTAACAGACATATTTACTTTTCCACCATATACAAAACAAACACCTACAAAAGAAAACATAAACCCAGTAAAAAATAACTTTCTCAGGCAAACCGATACGGAGCGGTATCAAGACATTTTAAATAATCAACGAAATGATTGCCATCCACAATAGACGAACCAGTTTATACACAACTTAATAAACATATTTCAGGCGAAAGCGAAATTTTTTGGTACTCCAGTACCAAAAAGCACAACTCCAGAAAAAAGAGTGGTAAAGCTAGTATAATAAAAGTCATAGGCGATTAACCCCTATGACTTTTACAATAATATGAATATTATCAATTATTTAAAACAATCGCGACGAAGTGCAAACTTAACCCTTCAAGATATGGCCTATCTTTTGGATATGGATTTCTCCAACCTCTCCAAGTATGAAAATGGTAAAAAGTTGCCTCCAAGTCGTGTGATTATAGCCTACCATATCATCACCAAAACACCACTGAAGAAATTATTTAAATATAGCCTGTTGGTAATGATTGACACTATTTCGAGCAAAACCACTTCACTTATTAGTCAATTGGAGGATGAAGTCACAACGCCAAAATTAAGTAAGCGCATCGCTGCCTTATATGAAGTGCTTAATAACATTGGTTGTTTACAAGACGTAAATGAAAAAGATAATGACAACCACTAATTATCAAAAAGTGACCTTGGTATTATATCCAAATACTTTTGGAGTAGGCTTTGTTATTTGTGAAGGTCCGAAAGAAATTTTAGATTATGGCATTAAAAAAGTTCGCCCAATTTCTCATCATAAATACATGAAGAAGGTAAAGTGGTTACTGGACTTTTGTAAACCAGATATTATCCTACTTTTAGATTATAAATCCCGAAAAATTTCCAAACGTCAAAAACGAATTATTGACGAAATAGTACAGTTAGCACACGCTAGTAATCTTAACCTTAAAAGCTATTCACGATCTCAAATCAAACAAACCTTTTTAATTTTTAATGCGAAAACAAAATATGATATCGCTATGGTAATTTTAAATTGGTATCCGGAACTTAAAAATAAAGAGCCTCATAAACGATTGCCTTGGATGGCAGAGCATTACCAAATGGGAGTCTTCGATACATTCTCTTTAATGTTGACGCATTATTATTTGGAGTAATATAAATCATAAAGCAAAATTTCCACGATTTAAAATTCTAAAAAAAAGATTTAGAAAAAAGAAATGAATAATAAAGATAATTAGTTTCTTTTGACAAATATTAATTATCAAAAATTCCCCTCAACTGATAGAAAAAACGTTCTATAAGCCTTAAATCCTCTGTCACGATTTCAGCAGATCCCTGGAGTTCTTGAGTAAAATCAATCTCCTTATTATAGGTAGTTATTAGCTTTGCTGGCAGGCTTACTTCTATCGCATATAGACCATCTTTGTCGGGTAGAAAAGATATAGTTTTAACTTTCCCAGTAAGCATCCCAAATTCTTCTTCCGGAAAGTTTTGTAAGCGTATCAATACCCTTTGTCCCACTTTAATTTTACCTGAATTTTGCGCAGGGGTTTTAAGGCGTGCCAAATAATTGTTTTTACCCGTTGGTACAATAGTAAAAAGTAAATCACCGGTGGTTATAGTTTGATTTTCATTCCATGCTTCAATAAAAGAAATTTTCCCGTCGATATTTGAAATAAAAGCATATTGCAGCTCCCAGTCCCGTATCGCTTTTTTAAGCTGATTAAAGGATTGCAATACACTTTTTAACAATACCAATTCTTCTTTGGTCCTACTGATTTCTGTACCACGGGTATTCCTCTTTGCATTGCTGATACTTTCTTTCAATTGTGAAATGGAAACTCCCATGTTTCTGAAATTTCTATCTGCTTGCAGATATTCCAATTGTTTCATTTCATATTCTTGAGAAGCAATAACACCTTTTTTGAACAGAGACTCATATCTATCCAGCTCCGTCTTTTTGAAGTCAAGTTCGCGTTTATTAATTTCCTTTTGAGCCTCCATTAAGGTAACCCTGCTACGCAATTCACTTTCAGTTAACCGATTTGCTAGGGCTTCGTTGTTAAAAGGTTGTAAGGTTCTATTTAAATCATATTGAATATAGTTGTTTTGAAAAACAGCAAAATCTGTTTCTAAGTCTCCCAAGAAAAGAACGGGTAACTCATTCATCGGAAAATGAAACGAACTACCTTGTATTGAAATAGTATCTAAAATATTTTTTAAAAAAAACACATCCTGGAAATGGGCGGGATTATCCAAAATCGCCAATGGCTGGTTCTGGACAATAGTTGAGTTGTTTTCAACGAGTATATGAGCAATCCGTCCGGAGGTTCTGGCAAATTCTTTTTGTGGGGGTGCTTGCGTAGTAACCAATGCTTCTGATGTTAAAACATCTGGGTACTTAATTAACCAGCTCAAAAAAAATAGTAATAGGATAAGAGACAGAAAAACCAGATTGCCATATCGTATCATCCAATGGGGGACACGAGTAAGTATATCCTGGACTTCTTCGCTTCTTAATTCTATTTTATCTATTTCGTTTGCCATATTTTATAAATCCAATGATTTATCAAGGTGTCAGATACACTTAATTATTCAGCTTTCATTTAATTTCCTAATTCTAACTGGTTCTTCACCAATTCATAATATTTTCCTTTCAAAGCAACAAGCTCTTTATGATTACCCAATTCTACAATTTTTCCTTGGTCTAAAACCACTATTTGATCGGCATTTTTTACTGTGCTTAAACGGTGAGCGATCACAACAACGGTCTTATTTTCAAAAAAACGGTGAAGCTTTTCCATTATTTCCTTTTCATTATTAGCATCCAATGCTGAGGTAGCTTCGTCAAAAAATAAAAATTTAGGGTTTTTATATACCGCCCGGGCAATCAACAAACGTTGTTTTTGACCGGTACTTAGACCAACGCCTTCCATACCAATTTTTGTATTGTAGGATAATGGGAGTGTTTCAATAAAGTTTTGAATATTAGCGATCTCAACAGCCTGCTTTAATTCTTCTTTATCAATAACATCCACCCCAACGGCGATATTGTTTGCAATGGTGTCATTGAAAATGTATCCCTCTTGCATAACCACTCCACAAAGGTCTCGCCAAGCTTTTTGGGAAATATTTTTCAAATCCTGTTTTCCAATATTTAATTTTCCTGCATTCGGCTCATAAAACTTTAAAAGCAACTTCATCAAAGTGGTTTTACCACTTCCACTAACGCCCACAATTGCAGTAATTTTATTGGCTGGTATCGTTAAGGTTAATCCCTTTAATACTTCTTCATCTGAGCCTGTATAACAAAAATCAACGTTTTCCAATGTAACATTTTGATTCTCATCCACTTCGTTTATTTTATCTAATGAATTAGAATCTTCATCTTCTTTATCGTGAATTTCAGCGAGCCTTTCTAACGATATTTTAGCATCTTGTAATTCCCGCATAAATTGGATGAGTTGTGTGATAGGTGCATTGAGTTGCCCCACAATATAAGAAATGGCCAACATCATACCCAAGGTGATTTCACCTTTAATAACAAGCATAGCAGAAAGTACTGTAATCAATATGTTTTTTAACTCGTTAATAAAATTGGATCCCACACTTTGGTATTGTTCCAATGTGAGACCTTCGACAGATACCTTAAATAGCCGTGCTTGCAAATGCTCCCATCCCCAGCGTTTTTGCTTTTCAGCATTGTGCAGTTTTATTTCCTGCATCCCATTGATAAGCTCTATGACCTTGCTTTGCTCCTGACTTACCTGTGAAAAGCGCTTATAATCCAAATCACGTCGTTTTTTAAAGAAAATAAGAACCCATGCAAAATACAAAATGCTACCCAATGCAAAAATCCCAAATATGGCAAGGCTGTAATAAGCCAGTACAAAACCAAAAATAACTAGGTTAAACAACGAAAACAAGGTGCTTAATGAAGAAGAAGTAAGGATACGCTCAATGCGCCTGTGATCGTTAATACGTTGTAGAATATCGCCAGTCATCCTAGTATCAAAAAAAGCAATGGGCAGGTTCATCAATTTGATAAAGAAATCTGAAACCAATGAGATATTGATACGGGTACTTAAGTGCAGTAAAATCCAGCTGCGTATGATTTCAATGGAGGTACGACCTATAAAGAGTGCCAGTTGGGCAAAAAGGATGAGATAGACAAAATGAACATCCTGATTCTTAATCCCGACATCCACGACACTTTGAGTAAGGAATGGGAAAACCAACTGCAATAAACTTCCCGCCAGCAACCCAAGAACAAGTTGCCAGAGGAACTTTTTATACTTCCAGACATAGGTGGAAAGCATTTTAAAGCCAAAAGTTCTCCTCTCAGCCCCCTCTGATGGAAGGGGAGCCTCATCATAAAATTTAGGAGTGGGCTCTAAGAGTAGAGCAATGCCTTCTTCAGTAGTTGCGTCTGCGTTGTTGCCTATCCAACTTTTTAAAAATTCTGTCTGCGTATAATCCAAAAGTCCGTGAGCAGGATCGGAAATATAAAAAACATTTTTCCTAATTTTATAGAGAACTACATAATGATTTTTATTCCAATGCAGAATACAAGGCAGTGGGGCTTCCTTAATGTCTTTTAGAGAGAGTTTTACGCCCAAAGTACGGAAGCCCATTTTTTCTGCTGCTTCGCTTAGGCCTAGCAAACTGCTGCCTACTCTAGTAGTTTTACTAAGCGACCTGATATCTTGTAAGGGTATTGTTTTTCTATAATGTTTGGCAATTATCTTCAGAGAGGTGGGCCCACAATCTTTACTATCAGGTTGTTTAAAATGTGGGAACTTAGTCATGTCTTACTAGTTTTTTATTACTTCGAGCAACTGTTGACTTATAATACCTATATAAGAAGTCATAAACTACCATTTCATGAATTCTATTTTTCGACTTAAATAGCCTATTCATCGTCATATGGATATAACTCGAAAGTAAATTAACTATTTCAATCTCAAGTGTTTTAAGTGAATTGAGATGATTTAACCTTTGCGCAATAGGAAAAAGAGCCTCTTTATAAGTGGTAAGTACTTGTAATATGGGTAAATAATCAGGTTTTTCTAAAGCATCAAAAGCCAAGAAATCTTCTATCTTCTTTTTTTGTTGCCGGTATTTGTTATCCAATTGCTTTTTCAAGAAACGGTTCATACCAAATTCATTTCCAAAGCCTGTTTTTAAACGCTCCAAAAATTTAAACTTAAGTTCGTTAGGAAAAGAAAAACTATCTAATAGAGCATCTACCATACGTAACCCAAATAACCACCGCAGTTCTTCGCCCTCTTCTCCTTCAATTAAAGATAAAAAGTTAGTGATTGCTTCACTATCGTGAAAAAATATAGTTTCAGAAAATTCCATTGTATGTTTACCATAACGTTCCAGCTCCCTATTGTAGGTATCTGTCTGAATTTTCCAAATTAGATCTTCACTAATATATTCTATAAAATGGGGTTGCAAACTATCTATGATTTTACCTACAGCTTTAGGGTTATTATAGTGAAATCGTATACGAACATGATGTTTTGGATCAGCATACCGAATAAAAAACCATTTGTCTATGATATTTTCTTTTAATAAAGATTCTGCAATGGGTTTGATAATATCCATTAGAATTAAATCCGAAGTTTTTGCGCCGGAATAAATTTTGTAATAAAGCCATTCGTCTCCAAGTATAAAACTTCTCTTAACCATGATTACATCTTTTTAGAATTATAGAATGAAAGTATGATCTCATTAGTATAGAAGTTTTCATCATTTTCACTTTTTACAACCCCATCTTCATTAAATAAAAACTCTTTTAAAATAAAAGAATCCCTTTTCTTGACTGTATCCAATAGCATTTTAACTGAAGTGATATTTTCAAAATTAATGAGTAATTCATTGTCCCCATCATCGAGAAGAGCAAATGAAGGAATTTTAAATAGCGTTTTAAATTTCATTAACTCTATTTCAAAATCATCATCAGAGTTTATTACTTTAAGTAAAGGTAAAATGGAGACTTTTTTAATATTCCATAGTGCTTCAGTAATAATTAGGTTTTTATACTCAATTCTTGGAACAAAGCCATATTCATTTTTAAAAGGACCTATGTTTATACCAAGAGAACCTCTTTTACCTTGAGTTTGCATATCACATAAAAAATGATATACTGGAAGGGCGTTATTTGAATAATTGTGGGCGTTAGTGAGATGAGGTATTATTTCTTCATTATTGTGTTTTTTTGATTTTAAAGAAATATGTTGCCCATTTTTTATCGAAAGGGTAAGATCATCAATAGAAATTTGGTTTTCATTTTTCAATAATGATTTAGCCAAATAAGGAATTTCAAAATGCCTAAAAGAAGGTCGCATTAGTATATTCCCTGTTCTTGATTCCGGTAAATGGACAATTTCAGCAAGTTTTTTATCTTGAGTGGCTTTTGCTTCAAAATCAATAATTTGCTGTGTGTAATTATTTAGGTGCTCATTTCCGTGACAAAACCGCCCTAAGAGATTGGCGGCACTTGATCCTCCAATACTACTGCACTTTATCTTTTGTTCCCCATCTACTACAACTAGCTCAACGATTGTTGACATAGTATCAGGCAAGTCATCCCAATTTTCATAAAAATCTTTAAAGTCACTTTCTGTAATTTTTATTGTGTGTTCTTTATTTTCTAGAGCTGAAAGCAGTTTTCTTTGAAAAATAGTGTGTATTGATGTCCATTTTATATCATGTGTGGTATTTCCCTCTATTCCGGGTAGAATCAAATCATCAATAAGTGGATTTATATCTGCTGATGATTGATTTTGTTTATATCCAACCCCCATTTCAACATCCAAAGCTTTTGAGAGTAACACTTCCCGTTCTTCAAATCTTTCATAAAAGGCCTCTTTAAATATATTTAAAAAAGTGTCTTTTGGTGGTAATGATATTTTATTGAATAAGGAAATTCCTTTCAATACAGAATCATTAATTGTGCTATCTAAAATAGTTTCTTTTGTACTGACAAAAAGATTTGTTTGAAACAGGTATTTGAAATCGAATTGAGTATTTAGCTCCTTTAGTTTTTCAGTGATTCTGATATAACTTTCTACCGGGTTCCCAATACTTTTATCAATCTTTTTTAATTGATTTTCAACATCATTCAGAATTTCAAGAATATGATCAATACCTTTTAATTTGGTTAATACTTGTAAAATTTGTTCAAGAAACTCTGGTCCAGATACTGAGGGTTCCAATTCACTAACTAATATCTGGCATTCTATCAATTCATCAATAAAACTTGTGGCTTCTAATTCGGTTATTTCATCATCAACTAAGCAATCAGCAAGTTTATTTATGTTCAACCCTACTTTGGAAGCACCCAAAACTTTTTTAAGGTATTTTGAATCATCTACCGCAACAATCTGATGATTTCGCCTGGTATTTTTGTAATGATATTCTACATAACGTATTTGTTTACCAACTTTATAAATACTAGTATTAGGGTAAAAATGCAATTGCCCTTTTATTACATTGTTTTTGGCCAATTCTTGCGAAAGAGCCACTAGAAAATTCATATCCAATCGGGTTTGTCTTGAGTGCATTGTTTGATCCCCAATCGTTAGCCTTGTTTGATTATCAAACTTTCCAATACAACATCCGGCAAAAAGACCAAAAGGAGTGCATCGTGAAGACATACGAGAGAGGTACTTTAATAGGCTATATCTAAGTTTTTCTTTCTTTTTTCCATCTTTTATTTCAGTAGTTATCCATTTTTGAAGTTCATCATATAAAGGTGGCGAAGCTAGAAATAAGGCTTCTTGAATCACACTTTCTTTTAAAATATTTTTGAAATCTTCGTCTGAAATGTATTTTTTTGAAGTTAACTTCTTTATGAAACTGACAGGGTATAGAGGGGTACGTAATACAAAATTATGGAAAGGTTTATAAGTCATTTCAATTCATTTTTAACTAATCATAAGGCATTCATCCCAATTATGGTTGGAATGTGATAGTTGGTCAATTAAAGTTAAGCCGATACCTGCAATGCCAAATAATAAATTATGCTCTGCAACCCAAGCTCTATTATCTCCTTTAAATTGTTTGAATCCTGCATATCCATCTTGGTGATTTGCCTTGTCAAAACCATCGTTTAACCAAAAAGCAGATGCATCTTTAAAAGTCGAGTCACCCGTTTCCATAAAGACCTTATTAAAAATTTGGGCGTTGCCAAATGAGCCATGACAAATGCCCGCATCATATACCAAATTGGTTTCAAAAGTAGTTCTTGAAGCTACATGTTTAAGCATTGTAATAGATAAAGTATTCAATTCATTATCTCTTAAGGCTTTCGAAGCATGCAAAAGGCGTATCCCCAAACCTAAATCACCATAACACCAAGCTACCCTTATTTTATTATTAATTTTCCCGTTTAATAAAATAGAACTTGGAAAAAAACAAGATGCAATTTTTTCATCATTTCTTAAATCCAAAATATAGTTTATGGATTTAATGAGCATCTTTTCAACACGTGGTTTAAAAACTTCGTACTCATAAAGCTTGGTAAACATTCCTATTAAACTAGCCATTCCGTGAGATAAACACAAGTTATATCCTATTTCATTATTTTCTCTGTTTAATACTGATACCCATTTTAATTTATTTTCACCATCTTCTTCAGCAAGATCTTCTATTATTTTAATAAATTCAAATAAATATATTTTATATTTATCTTTTAGTTTATTAGATTTAGTAGTTCTAAAACGATTAAGAAAATAATATGCGTATCCTAATCCACCATTTAAAAGGTCATAATCCCCCTCTTTTAAAAAGGATATCATACCATTATAAAGTAATTGGTCGCATTCTGTGAGTAATTTATCATTATCTATTGTAATAAAATTTTCTTGTTCTAAATGATCTAATGCCCATCCAAAACCCGATATCCCATGAGCAAAAGTTGATGAACTGTAACCGTTATTAATTTTATTAACACATTCAATTATTATATCAGAGCCTATTTCTGCATTTTCTTCAGAATTAAAATATTTTGAATAATAAAATTCAAATAATGCCATTCCTGATAAGCCCATTAATAATCCAATTCCTTTTTCATCTTTATATTTTAATTTTATTATTTTTTCAATTTCAATAATTTTTCTTTCTAACCTGTCTTTCATATTATTTATTATAATTGGTCTTTTACTAATTAAAAGTTATAACCTTAATTTTTGAAAATTTATAGATATTCATCTAAATTAAAGTTATGAGATAAAAATGAAATTGAAATTATTTTATATTTTAAAATCTAAAATAATTTAATTGTAAAGCAATAATAAACCCGACAGGATTTATTACATTTTTTAAAAAGCTAAGCTATTAAATATAAAAATAACTGTTTAAATAAATGTCATTGTTTTGCCGTCGGGTTAATAAAAATAATTTTAAAACCAGTCTTTAAAAAACCCCATCTTATTACTTAGGGTGCGGACAATTTCCTAGTCCTGGTTCAGTTACAGTATCACAAGCCCCAATACTGGGAGGATTACAAAAATCTGTCACTGTTGGATATGAATCAGTAAAGTCTCCGCAGGGAGAATAAGTACCTGATCCACCTGTTACTGATTTCATAGAAAAATTTGAAATAACCGTTTTGTTTAATGATAAATTGTTTAAATTCTTTTTTTTCATTTGGAAAAATTTAAGTTAATATTAGAAATTTACTATATAATTTCAAAGATAAATTATTTTTTATAACAAAGTTCATAGAATTTATATAATCTCTAAGATAAAGAAAATTACTTCAGCAAATAAATTCTATGAACCACTACTTTACTGTTTTAAAAATATATCAGCAAAATCTTTAAAAATAATCAAAATAAAACTTACCTCCTTAAATAATGGTTAAATAGATTAAAATAGTTATCCCGTCAAATGTGTCTATGTCTTTAACGGCTGGCAGTATTAATTAACACTAAATGGCTGACCACTAAGTGGTTTTGCATATTCCTCTTCAAGGCTGTTTGATAAAACCCAGTCTTCCATATCTTTTCTAGTTATTTCACCTCGCAAATACTTTTCAATCATTAAGCTTGCAATTTTTCCTGCATAACGGGCACCTGAGTATCCATTTTCAACAAAAACTGCAATCGCAATTTGCGGGTCATCTTTAGGTGCAAAAGCTACAAAAATAGAATGTGCCGTTAGCTTGGTTCGTTTGCCCTCAATACGCGTAAAGTTTTCAGCAGTGCCAGTTTTGCCACAGATATCAATTCCTGGAATCTGTAAGGTCCGTGCTGAGCCGTTTATATAGACTTCTTTCATCCCTTCTATTATAGGATCAAAATGAACGGCATCAATTGTTGTATAATTTCTTTGGGAATAACGGGTGGCTTTTGTTTCATTACCTTCTATATCTTTTAAAATATGTGGTGTAATATAATAACCTCTGTTAGCAATGGCTGCGGTCATATTAGCTAGCTGTATTGGGGTTGTCTCGATTTCACCTTGCCCAATAGCGTTTGAAATGGTTGCAGAACTAAACCATCTATGAGTTGGATAGTTATAAATCCTATTGTAATAGGCTGAGTTTGGCACTCTTCCAGGCCTTCCAGTAGGTAGATCATTTTCAAGAAAACCACCAAGACCAAAACTTTTAAGGTGCTTTTCCCAAACATCCATGCCCTCCTGGGGAGTTTTGTATTTATCAATTATTTTCCTATAAACGGTTCCAAAATAAGCGTTGCAGGATATAGTGACTGCCACTTTCAAGTCTACAGGATTTGAGTGTGTACGACATCCCAAAAATGCTCCGCCCCCATACCTGAGTCCTTTATTGCAATAGACTGTTTCATCAGTATCAGTGATACCCTCTTGCAAGGCCACAAGCCCGGTAATCATTTTAAAAGTTGAGCCGGGAGGATATTCTGCGAGTAATCCCCTGTCATATAGGGGCTTTGCAATGCTGTCGTAATAAAGCTCAGTATAATTTCTGGAACGTTGACGACCAATTAAAAGAGCAGGGTCATAACTAGGGGCGGTAATAAGTGCTAAAATTTCACCAGTTTTAGGCTCAATAGCAACAATACCACCTCGTTTGTTTTTCATTAACTCAGTACCATAGGCTTGAAGAGTTGCATCAATAGTAAGCTTTATGTCTTTTCCTTGCACAGGAAGTGTATCATAAATCCCTTCTTTATAAGGACCAATGTCTCTGTTAAAGCGGTCTTTTTGAATATACATTACGCCTTTTTGACCTCTTAAAACAGTTTCATATTGAGCCTCGACCCCAGTTTTGCCAATGAGGTCTCCCATTTGGTAATAGGGATTTTGCTCCAAGTCTCTTTGATTTACTTCCGCAATAAAACCGAGTATATTTGCTGAATGATTTACCTGATAATTCCTGAAAGCTCTTTTCTGAATATAAAAACCCGGAAAACGATACATACTTTCCTGAATGTGGGCATACTCATCTTTTGTGAGTTGTGGTAAAACAACTGAAGGAAGTCTTGGGGAATAAGTTCTGGCTCGTTGTAGTGATGTTTTTAGTTGTTCTTTTGAAATATTCAATAAATCACTAATGGAACTGGTGTCAAGATTTTTCACATTATTGGGAATGATCATCACATCATAAGAAGGTTGGTTGGAAACCATCACTTCACCGTTTCTGTCAAAAATAAAACCCCGTTGGGGGATGTTATAAACTTTATTTACGGCATTTAATTCAGACCTTAATTTCAATGAATTATCAAAAACTTGTAAATACAGCAACCTCACCGTAAAAACAATTCCGGTGAGAATAACTAATGCATACATAAAATAGGTTCTCATGATTTTTTGTGTAGAAAATAATCATCAATATAGAGAGGACTATAGATTAGTAAAAATACATAAAATTACGTAGATTATAAAATAAAAATTATATATATTTGTAAGCTTCCCCTAATTAGAACTGTTAGTTATTCTAATTCTTGAACTAATATATTGTTTTTAATTCTTCTGGGGCTAGCCCCAGAAGAATTAATTTTCGCATATTTTACTGGGGGAATTTTTCCCAGTGAGTCATGTGGTCTATAGTTATTATAGTCATCCATCCATATCTGCGTTTGTTCCCTAACCTGATCTATAGACTCAAAAATGTATTTATTTAAAACACCTCTTCTGTAACTCCCGTTAAAGCGTTCCACAAAGGCGTTTTGGGTAGGTTTTCCTGGTTGTATATATTTAAACTCTATATCGTGCATTAAACTCCATTGTTCTGTTATATTGGCAATAAATTCCGGACCGTTGTCCATGCGTATCTTTTTTGGTTTACCTTTTCGGTTGACTAAGTGGTTAAGCACCCATATAATACGGTTGCTTGTTAGAGAAAAGTCAACTTCTATGTGAAGTGCTTCTCTGTTATAATCATCAATTATATTAAATGCTCTAAAGCGTTTTTTGTTTTCTAAAACGTCCGTTACAAAATCCATACTCCAGGTATGGTTTAGTTCATTTGGCACCTCTAAAGGCTCTTTTACACGGGCCGGTAAGCGTTTCTTTGCCTTTCTTCGCAGGGGTAGACCCAGAGCCACATAAACCCTGTGCATACGTTTGTGGTTCCACGGCTTGCCTTCATTGCGCAAACGGTCATAGGCCTTCCAAAAACCTTCTTCAGAATGCTCTTCTGCCTTTTTTCGTAAGGCTTGCTCTATCTCACTATCATCCTTGGGCAAAGGTTTATAATAAAAAACGCTCTTGCTCATATTCAACACACGGCACGCCCTGCTGATGCCGTAATGAATAAGATCTTTGGCAATGGCTCTCTTGCGGCAGGGCTTTAAAGCTTTTTTTCGATAATCTCCTTGGCCATTTGATGATCCAAGGCAAGGTTGGCATACATCTGTTTGAGCTTGCGGTTCTCTTCTTCAAGCTCTTTGATGCGTTTCAACTCTTTACCGCTCATACCTGCGTACCTAGAACGCCATTTGTAAAATGCAGAAGTACTCACGCCATATTCACGGCTGATTTCTTCAACACTTTTACCGTTGTCAAATTCTTTTAAAATCTTTGCAATTTGCTGGGGGGAAAATTTACTCTTTCTCATAATTACTGCTTAAAGTTAATAATAATTTTATACTTTTAAACAGTTCGGTTTTAAGGGAAGCTTACATATTCGAGTAAAATGAATTGATGTAATTTGCCATTATAACAAAGAATACAAATTGATTGAATTTGGATTATTTATATTTTTGATTAAGGGCTGAAAATGGATATACACAAAAGATTATCTTGGATGGCAGAGCATTACCAAATGGGAGTCTTCGATACATTTTCTTTAATGTTGACGCATTATTATTTGGAATAATAAAACTTTTGCTCAAGCTAAAGGCTTGAACGATCATCTATCTTCAAAAAACAATATGAAGTCGGAATAAATACCTTTTTGGTATTTTTATTTTAGATTAAGCTTATTTCGGCTATAATAAGTATTTAAAATTTTCATTAATTTAATTCTTTTGATAAAATTCATCTGAAATCAAAATAGGTTTCTTAGGCTTGGTTCTATTTTGTTCATCAAGAGTTTCAACTAAGGTGAAATAATTCTTAGTTTGAATATAATACTCATCACAATTCCCTTTACATTCGCCCACAGTATTAATTTCATATTTTGTCCCAAAATAATCAGTAACTATTAAATTTGAGTCTTTATTAGCATCATAAATTATTTCTTTAAAAATAGGTGGTATTAGATTAAGACCATAATAATCCATAACCCCATACCCAATAACACTCCTACCATCGTTAATCAATATATCCCCAAAAATTAAGAGGTTTTTTTCAGATATCACTCCTTGAGGAAAGTAACAAGGACTGCCAATCTCCTTGTTCTTGCTTAGATTAAAGAATGTACTTTGTTTAATTTTACCATAACCCCTTTGGTCTTTGCCTTTATAAGGTGTAATGGTTTTATCCTTGTTTAATTCAAATGCGTAATTTATTTGTAAGTTATTGGTAATTCCAATAATAATATCCGTATCACTATTATAATTAAAAGATTCTGACATATATTCTATTGGAAAATAATGTAATTCGGATTCCCAAACCCATGTATCAGATTGGGCGCATTGTAAAATGTTATTATTTTCAAGATTAATTACAGCCAAATGTCTGATATAGTTTTCATCGAGTTTAAATACAAAAAGAGCATTGTTAGAGTTAGGAATAACCATAATGTTTTTTATAACAAAGTCACATTTTCTTTTTGAGAATGAACACGCTTTGAAAGTATTCTTACAATCAAGTCTTTCAATAAATTCATTCCCATTTATATCAATAAAATGGTCTGTATATTCGAAGGAAATCTCATTTGTTATGGGATTTCCTATTACTACATCCCGATTTGTTTTTTTTGCCAGTAAAACAAGTTTTGATTCATCGTATTTCGTTATGCTGTGATACATCTTTGAAATAATTTCACCTGTGTTTTTAACCAAGTGAGATCTTTGTCCATAAGAGGGGTTATTATGTACTATGAATACTCCATTTATTAATACAGTTATAGAATCCACTTCTATTCTGTTAAAAGTTAAAATCTCTTTTCCGGATTTGTCTATAACAAATCTATTTTCATTATCACTTGCGATAGCGTATCCGTTATAGAATGGTTTACAAGATGTATATTTAAAGCGAATGTCATTTTGCTTGTCAGAATGACTTAAATAACCAAATCTATTGAATTTTTTAGCAACACTAAACCCCTCACTTTCTTCTCCAATAAAATAATAATTAGGGTCATTTTTTATCTTTTCTAGATTAAATAAATATTCTTTATTTCCACTGCTATCTTCATTTACAATCGCTTCTTCACCATAATCTGCAATAAGACAGTTTGCGGTATCCATATTTTCTTTATACATCTTCAATATCTCAAACCCTTCTTTTTTTCTTTCAAAATCTGTGATTTTATTTAGTTCTTCAGCATAATACAGTAGACGTTTATTCCATTCCTCAACATCCTCTTTTAAATCATTTATCTCTTTTTGAACATCGAATTTAATACCGGAGGTTTCTTCAAAATTAACCCGATGATACTTTTCACTTTCACTTGGAGAATAAAGAGGGGTATTTCCTTCTTCCTTTATAAAAACATAATTATTGATTATGATTGTGCCACCACTATTTTCAATATTCACTCTTTCAGCGCTTCCAATATTGGTAAGTTTTTCTATTTCGCCGGTATTAGTTATTTCAAATCCCATAGGAACCCTACAAACGGTACCTGTATTCATACTCAGAAGAGCATTAATATCTGTGGGATTATCAAGAATATTAAAATTTTGACTATACACCGGCATAGTAAATAACAGCAATATTGAAAAAACTAGGAATGAGTAAATATGCTTCATAAGTTAACATCTTTAGCCTCATTAATATTGATTATATTATCTATTTTTCCTCCATCCTGATTATTTATAATTACTTTCATTTCAGAATTCTCCTGATTACTTCTCGGGATTTCATTTACCGTCGGACTTGTTGTTTTATCTGTATTTGATACATCAATATTATTCAAATCTTCCTTTATGTCATTCTCTTTTGTTACATATTCTTCTAAAGTTTTATTATCTTGATTTATTTGTTGTGTTTTATCGGGTTTATAAAAAAAGAATATGGAAATTACTAATAACATACCTACTATAGTGAAAAGTAATATACTTTTCCTTTTAGGATGTCTCTTCGTAGTATGGCCTTTAGACGCTAAAAAGCTTGTATCAACTTTATTTTTATTAAAAAACCATTCTACAATTTCAGATATTGCTCCTTTAATTCGATGATAACTTTTGTCATTACCATCATTAGAATGTAAATAAACATTTCCAGTTTTATGAATATACATTAAGTCAGTACAATATTTTTTAGGTATATAATAAAAATCTGTAAGAAAAGATATATAGTCAGGAATATTGTCATAGTAAATTTTTAACCTTTTTTCTTTTGCTTGAGCCTTTTCTTTATTTTTTTCCTTTCTCTCTGTGTTTATCTGTTCTAAATGCGAGATAATATCTTTTTGATTTACAAAATATTTGACAAGGTCTTCAGGTACTTTACGAGCATATCCCATCCTTAATTTAAGAGGAATTTCTTTATTACTAACATTCAAATAATGTTCTTTTAAGGTGCTAAATATTTCATTATTATTTATTGGCATAACAGGTAGTTGTTTCTATTGACAAAGTATATGGTTTATGTACAATAATCTTAAACCTTAAAACTTTATACTATGCTAAATGTATCTATTCATTCAGTTAAAGAAATTAAATTTAACAAAAAAGATGTAACTAATGTAAATCGATTTCTTAAATCTTTATCGGAATCAGGGATAACGACAAAAGAATCTTTTTTCTCTACAATTATTACAATACCAAATGTACAAAATTTTGATCAAGACGATTTAGATTATGTCATTGCAAGAGTATATGCTAATTGTAGGAAGTTCTCTATAATTGTAGTAGATCTTCAAAATAGATTCTAAAATCTTTTTGAATTTATTAAAAAACCACATATATATGTGGTTTTTATTAACCTCAAAATTACAATGATTCATTTTAAGTATCCCATTACCGTATTTCTGTTTTTTTTCAAAACCTTTGCCGCTAACGAAATATTTCCGTCACATAGAGCTACTACTTTTTTGATATGCTCTTTAATAACATCCTCTAATTTTAAGGAGATTTCTTCATTTTTTTTAAGCATTCTATCAGGAATATTCTCTATAATTACTTCTTCCTCACAAAAGGTATAAAAGGTTTCAACAGTATTGCGTACCTCCCTTAAGTTTCCTGGAAAAGGATAGGTCAGTAAAAATTCCCAAACCTCCTTAGATAAAGTACTTATAAATCGTTTTTCTAATTTAGTATAAAGAGTTTCTAACATATACTGTATCCACTGTTTTCGTTCTTTTTTTGTATATTCAATAAAAGAGGGAAGCCGTAGATCTGCAATCGCTAAACAGTAATACAAATCATATCTAAATTTATCCTCCTTACACAATTCCCACAAATCTTTATTAGATGCTGTAATAACTCGAACATCAATCTCTATTTCTTTTGTAGATCCAATTCTTGATATCTTTTTTTCTTCTAAAACCCTTAATAAAGCAATTTGCATCCTAGCAGTGATATCTCCAATTTCGTCTAAAAAAATGGTGCCTTTATGAGCATCCTCAAATGCACCTTTGGTTTGTTTATCAGCTCCTGTAAATGCTCCCTTTTCATGACCAAACAAACGACTTTCCAGCAAATCTCCTCGATATGAGGCACAATTTATTGCGATATAGTTTTCACTCTTTCTGTGAGAATTATCGTGTATGTAATGAGCTAAATATTCTTTTCCCGTCCCTGTATCTCCTTGGATGAGAACTGTTGTGCGGTTATTGCCTGCCACTTGATATGCACGGGCATACACCTCTTTTAGAGAATCTGTTATAAAAGGCTTTTTACTGTCTTTTAGTTCTTTGTGAACTATTGATTGGCGGATATTTGTTACTCGTGCAAATTCTGAACTATCAAAATTTAAAAATTCCTTTTCAGGAATTACCCCTGCTTCAACATGCTTTCGTTCCTTTCTTTGAAAAAAGGTGATATTTAATTTTCCTGCAAATTCAGTCCCTAATAAATACCAAGCTGTTTGCATGGCGGGAGTTCCGGGATTAATAAATACCTCTACGTGCTGTCCTTTTAAATCTTCTTGGAAAAAATCATAAACCTTAGTTTTAATCTCACCAACATTCGATACACTTTCAAGATTCATAAATTTTAAAAGGACTTCTTTTTTAAACCTTATTCTTAATTCATTTACCAAATGTTCCCACTGTATAACCCTTCTATCGTCTTTATCCTGTGCTAGTAAGTAATGAACATCAAAATCAGGAAAGTCTTTATATAGATTTATGTGCGGTCCGTTTTCATTTACCTTATTTTCTCCCACTAACATTTCACCTTTTTCATTTTTTGTAAAAAAATCATTATTGGTTGCAACCCAAGAAATCAGAACCTTTTTCATAGCTAAAATGATTAATTTTTAAATAGTAAAATCAAAATTTAAACAAATATATAAATAAAAACAGCTGATTAGTTTGAATTTTCAATGTGGAATAGATTTAGGTTATAAGATATAACCTAAAACTAAATAGCTATGAAAAAAAATCCCCACAAAGATCAAAACAAAACATCTTTAGACCCTAAAGATTTTGACGCAATCCTTCACTCAAGAAGACTAGATTTAAACAGGCTACTCAAGGAAAGGTTCCAAGATAAGGCACTTGAAAGAGAATTATAAAAGGACACCTTTCAATAGCGTGTCCTTTTATTTTTAAAATATTCACTTATATAAAAATTATTATTTATGAAACTATTCAAAAAAAATGACAAATTGAGTTATTCCCGTATTATCCACCGAGAACTCTCCGAGGAAATAGCCTCTACCGATGCCAAACTGCTGTTAAAACATAAACAGACGGCACAGAGAACGAGCACTATGGATTTTGGAAAACTTAAAAAAGGAACCAAGATTAAAGATCTTCTAGGTTCAATGAGACCTGACTTTCAACGTTTGATCGAAAAGATAGACCAAATACTGGCAGGGGCACTGAGTATTTTTCAGTCTGCCAAGGATATTAGCAATGCTAAGGGAGTTATTGCGGATTATGCCCGTAAAATTCAGGATGCAACTGATACATTGGCAACCTTAAAAGGAAGGATCAACGAAGCCTCCGAAAAACTAGTTGCCAAGGTTCGTATGTGGACACATAGGATGCTTTGGGTACTCTATTTCTTAGCAGGTTTTGAACTGATTGCAAATTATGGGGTATATCAACTATTAGGGGGCGGAGCATTATCTGCCGTTGCAATTTCTGTACTGAGTGCACTGGTGATATTTTGGTGGGGACACCTCACCCCAAAGTATGTCATTATGTTCGGGGGAGATAGCGTCAAAAGACAGTTGTTGGTATTTATCCTTTTAGCTACCCCCATTTTTATAATGTTTTATCTTTTTTCGGAGATGAGAATTTCAGCACTGATTGTTTCTAACCCAGAGATGCGGGAAGTGTTTGTTTCTAGTCCAATTGTGCCGACTTTAATCAACTTCTTCGGCTACCTCATTGCGTGCTACTTAGTATTTGTGTATCGTCCCACCAAAGAGGAGCTTGAAGCGTACAAAAAATACCGATTGGATACTCAAGAAATCCAAAAACTTAGCAATCTAAGGGGGGGTCTCATTACGGAGCGAAATGCACAAGTTCCCGCTTTACAGACAAAGCTTTCCGACCATTATAACTTCCTCTTACTTGCCGGACAGCTCGAAAGAGAAGTACAAACACGTTACGAGGGATGTTTTGAAGAGTTCAAGTCCGAACTCTACCTAAGAACCAACTCAAAGTGCGATCCAATCTTTACGGGGGATATTAAGCAAGATCTACCCCCGCTTGACCTAAAATACCAAAACATCGATAAAACCCAATTTGAGTTATGCGAAGATTTATATTAATACTATCCGTATTCTTCTGTCTCTCCTGCGATATGCAACAAGGAGAGACCATATTACTTACCATCCTATCGGACCGGACTGATCCCACTATTCTCAAACCCGATATGGTTACCCTTGAGGGTTTTTTAGGATTGGATAAAAACCCCAATAGGGGTATTGAATTCAGATTTAAGACTATTGGTAATGTTGATTTTTTACCGATCAAATCGCTCAATCTTCAACAATCTTCATTACTTGATAATAATTTTCAACGAACCACTGATATAAGTCTTTTCATTAAGAAGATTGCAAAAAACGGACATAGTATACCACCCACAGCGGGTTAAAGTGAGCATAGCGCGGCGGGTGAAAGTGAACCACCCACAGCGGATGAAAGTGAACCACTAATTATCGATTCTATTTGTAAAGTATTT
>Ga0210022_1000098_pt1 | contig 60097 bp, 53 predicted proteins | sample CryGeymeta201520_FD_183984 | JGI IMG/M metagenome (GOLD analysis project Ga0210022, IMG submission 183984) | Groundwater microbial communities from Crystal Geyser aquifers in Utah, USA - Crystal Geyser metaG 2015-20 (SPAdes) (version 2) | ecosystem: Environmental > Aquatic > Deep subsurface >... | reverse complement strand
GTGATCTTAGAAAGCGTAGGAACGCCGGCTACAAATCCACCGGCCTGGTCAACCTCTGCGTCGGCAAGGGCGATATCCATCTTCTGTCCCCCCTTTTCAACACCCAGAAGGCTTACAAAGACGGAGTCTCCCGGTTTGAATCCCTTGCCTTTGAAGATGATGGGCTTTTTAAGCAGGTTTGCCACTCCCAGGGTTATGGTATCCGGCTCTACGATCAACTGCGGCCCGGTAATTTTTGCGTCAAATTCCTTAGGGGCTGATGCGCAGCCGAAGACAAAGAAAAGCATCACCGAACTGATGATCAGAGATAATCCTTTTATTCCGAATAGATTTGCATTCATGTCAGTCCTCTCTAACTGCCATGCCCTTGCAGGGCACAACGAAGTATGAAAATCATCCCCACCCCTCCCTCCCCCGTCGAGGGGGAGGAGGAAAGGGAAGGGCCATTTTCATATAAAATTGCTGTGTGACACGAGTCTTCCAATTTCACAGACGCCCGAGTTTCTTCAGGACGGCTTTTAGATCAACATCCGATTCCATCCAGTCCATAACCTTCACTGGCTTACCTCCCTCTGTTACCTTGGCCAGGAACGATGATCTTGCTCCCTGCCTCTGTCCCGGCCCATAGGTAAGTTTAGGCCCTATTCCCTGAAAATCCTTGAGTGTTTCCATTGCGTCAACAAAGGTTTCGGCGGTCAGATTCCTGCCTGCCTTCTTGATGGCCTCGACCATTGGCTCGGCAAAGAGGAATCCGGCATAGAAGAAGATGCCCCATCTATCCTGTGCCGCGAATTTCTCCTGGGCCTTCTTATACTTGAGCATCAAGGGATGTGGTGAATCTATGAGCTCGCCGAAGGAGGTATAGATTACGTCCTTAAAAAGCCCCTTGGTGATCTTGTACATGATGTCCGTGTCGCTTAAGGTGCTCGTAGTCATCCATTGAGGCTTGAATCCGAGCTTGGCGGCGGTTCCCAGGATGATGGCCCCATGTTTGGGAAGGACCCACATAATGACGACATCGGGCTCTGCTGCCTTGAGCTTCATACAGTGTGAACTCAAATCCGTATCGAGAGGTTCCGCTGATACGGCCGCAACAAGCTTCATCCCGAGCTTTTCAAGGGCGTATTCAGCCCCTGCAAGTCCTTCCTTGCCGTAATCGTCATTCTGGTAAAAGAAGGCTATCCTCTTCTTCCCCATGGTCTTGACTGCGTAGTTGACAAGTATGGCAGCCTCGTCAATATAAAGGGGATAATCGGCAAAAAGATACCTTGTAGGAGGGTATCCCCAGTGGCTTGATCCTGTCGCAGGCCCGACCCACGGAACCTTGTTGGTTTCGAGATACTTCTTTACAGCCATTCCAGGCGCCGTCCCTACTCCGCTTGCAAAGGCAAAGACCTGCTTGTCTTCCAGCAATTCTTTGGCAATGGCCTTGGTCCTGGGTGGCATGTAGCCGTCGTCCCTGAGATAGTATGTTATCTTACGGCCGTGTATGCCGCCTTCGTCATTAATCATGTCAAAGTAACATCCGGTGCCCCTTGCCACAGCTCCCCAGAGGGCGGCAGGTCCTGTCTGGGGACCCCATTGTCCAATACGGATCTCAGTGTCGGTAACTCCCCTTTCAGCGCATACAAGGGGCGCAGCACCCAACAGGAGAACCATTACACACAAAACCATCAAAGAATACCTTTTCATCCTCTTTTCCCTCCATGCCAGTAAGATAAAATTAAAAAAATCAAAATTCTAAACGCCTTTCCTACCGCTTATACATTGACTCAATGAGATCCTTGAAGGCCTCGTTTACGTATTTTCTCTTGACCTTCATGGTCGGAGTTACCTCTCCGTCCTCCTCATAGAGTTTCTTGGGAATGATCTTGAATTTCTTGATCTGTTCAACCCGAGAGAGGGTTTCGTTTACTGCTTCCACCTCTTTCTGAATCAGCTCGATTATCCCAGAGTTCTGTGTGAGATCCTTATAGGTTGAAAACTGCACCTTATGGTCCTGCGCATACTTTACGACATTGTCTTCATCAATAGCAATCAGCGCGCTTATGAACTTCCTCTTATCCCCTATCACGATTGCATCGTTTATGTAGGGGCTGAACTTGAGCTTGTTTTCTATGTACTGGGGGGTGATGTTTTTTCCACCCGCCGTTACTATGATATCCTTTTTTCGGTCCGTGATCTTTAGGTGGCCGTCATCATCTATAATCCCTACGTCACCGGAGCATAGCCATCCGTCCTTGAGAGTCTCTGCGGTAGAATCCGGATTCTTGTAGTAGCCCTTGAAGACTCCGTCCGACTTAACAAGTATCTCTCCGTCATCGGCTATCTTTATCTCAGTTCCTGTAAGGGGCGGGCCCACTGTTCCAAGCTTAACCATACCGACCCTTGAGGCACAGGTTACTCCCGTTCCCTCGGTCTGACCGTATCCCTCGATTAGATTTACTCCAATAGACTGGAAGAATAAAAGCACATCAGGGCTAATAGGGGCTGCTCCTGAATATGCTACTCTAAGTCTCTCAAAACCCAGACGCTCCTTTAGCTTTCTAAATACGGTAAGATAGGCCAACTGATAAAGCGTCTCAAGATATGCCGGCACATTCTTATAACTCATTTTAAGAGTGGCCCTCTGCTTGCCGATTTTGAGCGCCAGGCCGAAGAGGATCTTCTTGAACCAGGTCGCATCCGACATCTTTATGAACACGCTTGAAAGGTACTTCTCCCATATCCTTGGCACTGCATAGCCAACAGTAGGAGAAATCTCGCGCATATTGTCCGTAACGGTATCGAGGTTCTCTATGAAATTGACCGTATATGCATGGGTTATATGGACAAAGACGGAAAAAAGCCTTTCAAAGATATGGCAGAGAGGCAGAAAACTCATCACCTCATCCGTATCGTAAATCCGGTTGTCGGTTGTTACGGCCTTCGCCATCCATGTAACGTTTCTGTGTGTGAGCATGGCCCCCTTGGGCGGGCCTGTGGTTCCGGACGTATAGATTAGAACAGACAGGTCATCGGGGGTAATATCCTTTGCCCTATCCTCGACAATCGAGGGGTTTTTGGAAAGTATCTCTTTCCCGGTATCAAGAAGTTCTTCGAAGGTCATGACCATAGGATCATTGAAATGCCTCAATCCTTCAAGATCCCAGACTATTACCTTCTTAAGCATTGGGACATTGTCCCTGAACTGGAACCACTTGTCGAGCTGCTCTTCGTTCTCCACAAAAAAGAACCTGGACTCGGAATTCTGGATTACATATTCCGCCTGGGGCCAGGCATTGGTGGAATAAACTCCCACTGCAACGCCCCCTGAACACTGCACTCCCATGTCGGCGATGACCCACTCGGGGCAGTTATCCCCTATGATGGAAACGCATTCGCCTTTGTTGAGGCCCATTGAGATCAGGGCTGCTCCCACCTGCGAGGAAAGCCTGTAGTATTCGTTCCAGGATATGTCGTGCCAAAGGCCGAATTCCTTCTTGCGCATGGCGACCCTTTCGCCGTATTTTTCTGCGGTGCGCTTGAAGATTGCCGGAACAGTGCCGATAACTTCATTCATAAGGGGAAGACTCCATATTCAAACAGTCATAAGGCGATTAACGCCAACGTTTCTTTCTCTTCCATCTCTGGAATCCCTTTGCGGATTCCTCCGAGCGGACACCCATGTAGAACTCCTGTACATCCTTATCCTGCATAAGGTCGCTTGATTTTCCCTTCATAACGAATCTTCCGTTTTCAAGAATCAGCCCTACATGGGATATGCTTAGAGCCATTCGGGCGTTCTGCTCAACCAGAAGAAGGGTCACGCCTCTTTTGGATATCTCTACGATGATCTTGAATATCTCCTTGACAAGAAGGGGAGAAAGACCAAGGGATGGTTCATCCAGGAAAAGGAGCTTCGGCCCGTTCATCAGAGCCCTTCCGATGGCGAGCATCTGCTGCTCTCCTCCTGAGAGGGTCCCGGCCCATTGGCTCTCTCTCTGCTTAAGTATTGGAAAGTAAACGTATATTTTCTCAAAATCAGCCTTGATCCCTGCCCGGTCTCTGCGTATATATGCCCCCATGAGGAGGTTTTCCTTGACTGTCAGTTCGTCAAAGACCTCGCGGCCCTCAGGCACATAAGAAAGACCCATACGAACTATAACCTCCGGGTCCTTGCCGTCTATCCGCCGGCCCATAAACTCAATGGTCCCTTTGTCCGGCTGGTCATCCAGGAGTCCCATGACGGTCTTTAGTATCGTGGATTTACCGGCCCCGTTGTTTCCCAGGACTGCTGTGATGGTGTTTTCCTCCACGGAAAGAGATACACCCCTCAAGGCATAGATAAGACGATAAAATGTCTCGATATTTTTAATTTCAAGAAGCGTTGCCAATGGTTTCTTCCTCTCCAAGGTAGGCTTTAAGCACATCAGGATGCCTTTGCACGACGTCCGGAACGCCCTCGATAATGGGCCTCCCGAAGTTTATGGCAAGAACGCGATCTGAAATGTCCATGACCATCTTCATATCGTGTTCTATAAGGAGTATGGTTACCCCCAGTTCATCCTGAATGTCTTTTATCCAGAAAACCAGGTCCTGTTTCTCTTCTGAATTCATCCCGGCGGAAGGCTCATCCAGCAGGAGGAGCTTTGGTTCAAGGGCAAGTGCCCTTCCGAGTTCAACGAGTTTCTGCGTTCCGTAGGGAAGGCTCCCCACGAATTGATTACGGGCCGATTGGAGATCAAGCAGATCAATAATCTTTTCAACATATTCGCGATGCCTTATCTCCTCTTTTGCTGCCCTGGAGCCCCTCCGGAAAAAAGTGGCCCCGCTTAAGACGCCTGTCTTCATGTGTATGTGGCGACCAAGCATGAGGTTTTCCATGGTGGTCATACGGGAGAAGAGTTCTATGTTTTGAAAGGTCCTTGCAATCCCCTTTGTGGCTATCCTGTGGGGTTTCAGACCCGTGATGTCTTCTCCCTGAAAAATGATGCTTCCGCTGCTCGGCTTGTAAAGGCCGCTGATGCAGTTGAAGATGGTTGTCTTGCCCGCACCGTTGGGTCCGATAATGGAAAAGATAAAGCCTTTACTGACGGAAAAACTTACATGGTCCACCGCCATTAGGCCGCCGAAACTGATACAAAGATTCTCTACCGAAAAGAAGGCTTCGTTCATTGCAGATCTAAAAACCGCCTCTCATTTTATACTTTCCTTACGTAATGTTTTGCAAAAAGGCCGCTGGGCCTGAAACAGAGCACGAGGACAATTATTCCGAAGGCTACTATGGATTTGAACTCAAGTGACACATAGCCGCCGAAGAGGTTCTCTATTATACCCAGCATATATCCTCCCAGGGCGGCACCCACCAGCGTAGTCATTCCGCCGAGCACAGCGGAGGCGAACCCCTTCAGAAGCGGCTCAAGCATCAGATTGGGATCGAGGGTCGCGACCGGGGCGAGAAGCATACCGGCCATTGCTCCGATAGTTGAACTCATGGCCCATGTTACGGATAGTATCCTGTTTACCCTTATGCCGTTGATCCTGGCCGCCATAGGGTTCTGCTGGGTGGCCTTCATGGCGATTCCAACTTTTGTGTATCTGAAGAATAGAAAAAGCAGCACCATCAAGACCAGGGCTACAAGAAGCGTGGCGAGATTAAGATAGCTTATTACGGCCGGTCCGATGTTGACCAGATCAAAATCCGACACTGGAAAGGAGAGGTCTCTTTGATCGGCGCCCCACTTCCAGCTTGCGACACCGTAGAGGATCATTTCAAAGCCCAGGGTTATCAGGATAAGGCTCAGGATGTTAGGGTCCTTTGCCCTCCTGAGGAATACGAACTCAAGAAATACTCCCAGCAAGGCTGCGAAGACCAGTGCCCCTAAGAAAGACACAAAAAAGGAGTGGCCATAGGTGTCCAGGAGCATAAAGGCCACAAAGGTTGAAAGCATGGCCATCTCGCCTTGTCCGAAGTTGGGGACCTCGGAGGTCTTATAGATGATAACCATGGCCAGGGCAATGAGGGCGTACAGGCTCCCGAAGGCAATACCACTCAACAGCAATTGAAGAAACATAGCTCTGAAAGCTCCTTATGAAAAAGGCTGACATCACTGCCTGATCGCGCCAGGCAGGGGCTTATATGGCTCCCTAGAACGGCCAGGTCTTCCAGTAGATCTTAGTCCTTATCCAGAAGCCATACAGGCCGAGCGGCTCAAAGATTACTAGAAGAACTATTATGAGGCCGAAGATAATGCTTGATATATTCGGAAGACCGGCTACGGTCATGAAGTTCTCCGAGAAGGATATGAGCATCCCCCCTATCAGAGGAAGCTCCTGTATCTTGTCCAGCTCCAGGAGAAGCCAGGTCATGACAATTCCACCCATAACAGATCCGAATATGGATCCCAGCCCACCTACTATGACGAAGGCCAGAAAATAGATTGAAAGAATAAAATTAAAGGTGCTGGGACTTATAAAGCCCAGCAAGAAGGCGAATAGTCCGCCTGCTATCCCTGTATAAAAGGCGCTTACAGCAAAGGCAAGAGTCTTGTAATAGACCAGGTTGACGCCCATCGTCTCGGCGGCTATATCGCTGTCTCTTATGGCTATAAAGGCCCTTCCCACGCGGGTCTTCATAAGGTTGCGGGCACCTAGCACCATGATGAAGGCAATGGTAGCCGTGACAAAGTAACGCCCCAGATCGGTCATGACAGGGATTCCGAAAAAAGATAAGGCCGGCGCCTCAACGCCCATGCGCCCCCCGAACAACTCCCATCTTCCAATAACCTGAGTTATGGCCATTCCAAAGCCAAGCGTGGCTATTGCCAGGTAGGGGCCTTCCAGCCTCAGCGCCGGAAGGCCGAGAATAAAACCGAAAAAGGCGGCAATAAGCGCTGCGGCAACCAGAGCCAAAAGAAACGGGAAGTGAAGAAGACTCATGAGCATTACCGTTCCGTAAGCGCCGATTGCAAAAAAACCCGCATGGCCGAGGGATATCTGGCCAGTGTATCCTACAAGAATGTTCAAGCCTATGGTTACTATGACGTTTATCGCCATATAGTTGGCCATATAAACATAATAGGTGGGCGCAATAAACGGAAAGGTTGCCAGCGCGGCTACCAACATAAGGAACCAGAACCACAGGACCTTGCTGTCGAGAAGCTGAATGTCCTCGTAATAGTCCCTTTTCATATCCATGTGGGCATCTTCTCCTTTTTTATCATATCATTCATTATAGGCGGCTAGCGTTTTTATTCGCCCCGATTTTTTCAACAACCTTGCTGTAATATACTTCACTCTCCTCAAAAAAAGGCGACTTTCTGCCCATCATGTTAAGTTTGAGTATTTGATAGTTAATCCTTTTTACCATGCGGTATCGCTCTTTCTCATCGGGCATCTCTGAGAGCAGATCCTCCATCTGTCGGATCTCTTTTTTCAGCTCAAGTTCGGGCGGGAGGAAGTCCGCGTTTTTCAGAATCTTGTAAGCAAGCCTCAGATCCTCAGGCACATTGCTATCGTCTTCGATAACAAGAGGTTTGCCTGCTCCGGGCAGGTCGTCGAATTCCCCATTTTCTATGGCCTCCCGGATTTTTCTCTCAGCGATATTGTCAAGACCCAGCATAGTGTTACTCCGGTTGGTTTCTACGCTAACCAATATCTAATCATCAAGCGCTTTGCAAGCATTTTCGGACGATAGAGGCTACGATATTTACTCCTGTTTGGCGCAAGTGTAGGCATCTAGTGTCCATCCGGAAATGAGATAGTGTCCATCCGGAAATGAGATAGTTTCGTCGAGTTCAAGGCGGGCGATAATTTTAACCACATGAATACATTGACGTATTTCGAGGATTAAAATTTGAGCCCAACGCCGAAATTGGTGAAAATAGCCATTTACGGATGGACACTATCTATAGACTTGACAAAGCGATGGGCATCCGATATTCCCAAAAAGAAAAAGGGGATATTCCATATAAGTGATGGATGTTCGATTATGCTTGATGATAACGACAGAAGGATCATAGGACATATTCAGGGAGATATCCCCCTTTCAAGAACGCCGTTTTTGGACCTGGCAGAGACGGCCGGGATGGATGAGGCAGATGTCATTGCTCGAATAAAGAGGCTCAAGGATGAGGGTATAATCAGGCGTTTTGGAGCTACGCTGCGCCACCAGGAGGCGGGCTTCAGCGCAAACGCGATGGTCGCGTGGCGTGTCCCCGATGAGCGGATCACGGAGGTGGGAGAAAGGCTTGCGGGCTTCCGTGAGGTCACTCACTGTTACCAGAGGGTCATGCATCAGAAATGGCCTTACAACCTCTACACCATGCTGCACGGTAAAAGCGAGGAGCAGTGCAGGCAATTGGCCGGTAAGATGTCGAGGGCGGTAGGCATTGACAACTATATACTTCTTTTCAGCACAGAGGAATTCAAGAAGACGAGCATGGAGTATTTTTGATATGGCTGAGAGATCAGAAGCCCTCTTTGACAGGGCTCTAAAAAGAATACCGGGAGGGGTTAACAGCCCTGTAAGGGCTGCAAGGGCCGTGGGTTTGAATCCTCTTTTCATAGCTTCTGCGTCAGGGCCGTTTCTCCGGGACGCGGACGGCAGGGAATATATTGATTATGTATGCTCCTGGGGGCCGATGATACTTGGCCATGCCCGGGAGGAAGTCATTGAGGCTGTAAGACTATATGCCGCAAGAGGAACCAGCTACGGCGCCCCTACAGAGCTTGAAGTGGAGATGGCGGAGACCATCTGCGCAATGGTGCCGTCTATCGAGATGGTGAGGATGGTAAACTCCGGCACGGAGGCAACCATGAGCGCTATAAGGCTGGCAAGAGGCTTCACCGGCAGGGACAAGATAGTCAAGTTTGACGGATGCTATCACGGCCACGCGGACAGCCTGCTCGTGTCCGCCGGGTCAGGGGTGGCCACCCTGGGTATTCCGGGCAGCCCAGGGGTTCCGTCTGATCTCGCGAGGCATACTATCTCTGTCCCTTACAATGATTTGGAATCGGTTAAAACTGCCTTTGAAAGATATGGATCTGAAATAGCTGCCGTAATAGTTGAACCGGTTGCGGGGAATATGGGGGTGGTGCTGCCGGAAGAAGGATTTCTCTCGGGGCTTCGCGATATAACCCGTCAATACGGGTCAATCCTGATATTCGACGAGGTCATGACAGGCTTCAGGCTTTCTGCGGGAGGCGCCCAGGAGCTTTATTCGGTGAGTCCGGACCTCACATGTCTCGGGAAGATCATAGGGGGAGGGCTGCCTGTAGGTGCCTACGGTGGAAGACGCGAGATAATGGAGAGGGTGGCACCTCAGGGTGACATCTATCAGGCCGGGACCCTATCCGGAAATCCCATCGCCATGGCTGCGGGCCTTGCAACTCTGCGCATCCTCAAGAAAGTGGGTATCTATAGAATACTAAAGGAAAAGGGGGACATGCTTTTTACCGGAATCAGGAAGGCTGCTTCCTCTGAAGGAATTGATATTCAGGTGAACAGCTCGGGCTCAATGGGTTCGTTCTTCTTTACATCCGCGCCAGTCCGTGATTTTGCGTCGGCCTCCAAGTCCGACATGGGGCTCTTCAAGAAATTTTATCATATAATGCTCGGTAGTGGCATCTATCTGGCTCCATCCGCTTTCGAGGCCGCTTTTATTTCACTGCAGCATACGGAAGAATTACTCGATAAAACAATCTGTTCTGCCAGGGAGGCCTTCCGGAAACTTGCGTCAGAAATCTGTTGACTTGATCCGAGGCCATGTGGTAGAGACACATGCTGGTTTTCATGCCGGATACGGCCCTTTGCTTTATGGACGAAGACCTTAAGAAAAATATTAAGACGCTGGGCTATTTTAGCACAGTGGGAATGGCCATGGCCTTGTCGGTGGCCATCGGTGCTGCTGTAGGTTATTACCTCGACAAATATTTCGAGACCGGCCCGTGGCTTACATTTATATTTCTTGGGCTCGGGATAGCAGCGGCCTTTAGAAACCTGTATATCCTTTACAAGAAGGCGAAAAACCTTTGAACGACTGGGAGAAACTTTCTAAGAGGCTTAGAATAGTTAACTGGGGATTGCTCCTTATCCTTGTAGCGGCAAGCTCTCTTTCCATGTTCCCCGCGTTTACCGCAGGGCTTGCGGCAGGCGGACTACTCAGCATAGCCAACTTTTCGGCCCTTGGACGGAGCGTGGTTTCGGCTTTCGGTATTTATGGTGCCGACAAGGCGGGGAAGGTAAGCATTATCTTTAAATTTTATATGAGGCTTGCCTTGGTGGGCATTCTCATATTCATACTTGTGGGCACTTCCCTTGTCAATCCGATAGGACTTGCCATCGGTCTTTCCATAGTGGTAATAAATATTATAGTTTTAGGAATTGTCAGGGCTTGCAATTTTTCATCGCGGGAGGCAATTTAACACATGCATCACCCTATTTTCTTTATTGATTCATTTCTGAAGGCTATAGGATTCGAAAACGCCGCGGCCTATTCGCATGTCACCCATTCATGGCTTGTCATGCTGATCCTTATAATCAGCGCGGTATTGTTTGTAAAAGGCATCCAGCTTATCCCGACCAAGGGGCAGAATTTCTTTGAAGTGCTGGTTGAAGGCCTCGAGAAGTTCATGGTTGAGATTACCGGGCCTGAGGGGCGGTTCTTCTTTCCTTTCATCGGTACTGTCTTCCTCTATATCCTGGTTTCAAACCTTATCGGACTCATACCGGGCCTCAACTCGCCGACGGCAAACCTGAACACGACACTGTCCATGGCCCTTTGCACGTTTGTTTATACTCATATTATAGGATTCAAGTTTCACGGCGTAAAATACATAAAGCATTTTCTGGGACCCGTGTGGTGGCTTGCGCCCCTTATGCTTCCGATAGAGCTTATCGGGCACTTTGCGCGTATCATGTCGCTGAGCGTCAGGCTTTTTGGAAACATATTCGGAAAAGAGATGGTTCTCTCCATCCTTTTCGGACTTGCCGGGCTCTACCTGGCGCCTCTGCCCATACTTTTTCTGGGTATCCTTGTCAGTTTTATTCAGGCGCTGGTTTTTATGCTGCTTTCCATAATGTACTTTGTGGGCTCTATGGAGCACGCCCACTAACGGTCACGCCCGGGCAGGGCAGAACGAAGGATGGAAATCACCCCCGCCCCTCGGCGAGGGGGAGGGATAAAGGGAAGGGGCATTTTCATATAACCGGCAGGGAAGAGTTCCGGATTTCAGGATTTTTGAAAAACGAGTTTATGGAGGAAGGCCATAATATCTAAAAAAGGAGGAGTTTTTTTATGTCTAGGAAAAGGTTGATTGGTATTTTTTCTGCGGCGCTTTTGTTGAGTTCGGCTACCATGGCGTTTGCTGCCGGCGATCCCCAGGTCCAGTCTGCCGGACTTTGGGTTTTCTTCGGTATTGCGATAGCCTGCGGCTTCGGCATTGGAGTCGCGGCCCTCGGTACCGGCCTCGGCATGGGTAACGCAATCAACGGCGCGCTTCAGGGAACTGCAAGGAATCCTGAAGCCGGTGGCAAGATCATGACCACCATGATCATCGGTCTTGCTCTGATTGAGTCACTTTGTATCTATGCACTGGTTATCTGCTTCATTCTTGTCTTCAAGATCCCCGACATGGGCGCCTTATTTCAGCAGATTATTAAGTAAATGGGCAGCCGTTAAAGGAGACTTTGAAAATGGGCCTCCTCCGGGAGGCCATTTTTTTTGGATTGAATGTGCTTTTTTTCACAATGTGTGTGAGCCGTATTAGTCTATAATGTTTTTTTATATGAAAATGTCCCCTTCCTTTAATCCCTCCCCATCGACGGGGGAGGGAGGGGTGGGGGTGATTTTCATGCTTCGTTCTGCCCCTTTCAGGGCATGGCGGTTAGTGAGATCATGAGCGAATCCCCAAAGGTTCCAAAGCCCACAATTGAAAGGCTGGCCATCTATTCAAGACCGCTTGAGGACCTTCTGGAGGCTGGTTCGCCTGTAGTTTCTTCGGAACGGCTTGCAATTCTCTGCGGAGTCAACCCTGCCCAGGTAAGGAAAGATCTGGCTTATTTCGGGGAGTTCGGAATAAGGGGTCTAGGCTACGAAGTGAAGGAACTGCTGAAGGCCATCAGGGCAATACTTGCCACTGACCGCCGCTGGAGTCTCTGCATATTAGGCATGGGAAACCTAGGCAGGGCCCTTGTTGAAAATGAAAACTTCAAGAGAAGGGGCTATATATTTGTCGCTGCCTTTGACGCTGACAACCGAAAGGTGGGGGAAAGACTTGCATGCGGTCTCACGATAGAGCCTGTCGCCGGAATAAAAGATATTGTTTCAAAACTTCATGTGGATATTGGGGTTATCACTACGTCCCAGAAGGGCGCGCAGCGTGCGGCGGACCTCCTCATTGACGCAGGGGTCAGGTCCGTGCTTAATTTCACCCCCGCCCAGGTAAGGATATCATCATCGTGTTTCTTGGAGAACGAGGATATCGGTCTAAAACTGGAAAACTTGGCCTATCACCTTACAAGGATAAGGGGGGCGAGGGCGACAAAATAAAAATTGCCGGCCGCAGGGTACGGGGCTGAGCATGATGAATATGGAATGATGAATGCAGCAGAGCCAGCGGCGCATTGTTTGTGTCTATGCTGCCGTCAACCTGACCCGTAGTCCCTGATTCCTTATTTAGTGCCCATCCGTAAATGGCTATTTTCACCGATTTCGGCGTTGAGTCCAAATTTTAATCCTCGAAATACGTCAATGTATTAATGTGGTTAAAATTATCACCCGCCTTGAACATTGCTTCGGCGCCAGGGCGGGTGGTGAAAAAGATTCTCTGATCGCGCAAAGATGTAGTGCCAGAAAACGAAGTATCCTGTCTTTAACATGCTGTTATTCCATAAGAAGTGTTTTGCTTTCATGAATTTGGGTTAAGTTTATCGGCCAGATAACGGCCGGTAAAAGATGCCTCGTTTGCCGCAATCTGCTCCGGAGTTCCTGAGGCTACCACATAGCCACCCTCATCGCCGCCCTCGGGCCCGAGATCAATAATGTAGTCTGCGGTCTTTATGATATCCAGGTTATGTTCGATAATTACAACGGTATTCTTCATGGCGACCAGGCGATCGAGTACCTCCAAAAGCTTCTGGATGTCCACAAAATGAAGGCCGGTTGTGGGCTCATCCAGAAGGTAAATCACCCCTCCTCGAGTCTTTTTGCTCAGTTCTCTTGCAAGCTTTATCCTCTGAGCCTCTCCGCCCGATAGGGTGTTTGCCTGTTGGCCCAGCCTCACGTAACCAAGGCCTACATCCGCAAGCGTAGTGAGCTTGGACCTCAAGGCAGGTATCCTGTCAAAAAAACTCAGCGCCTCATTGACCGTCATGTTCAGAACATCGGCTATGCTCAAGCCCCTGTAGCGGATCTCAAGGGTGTCTCTGTTGTATCTCAACCCTCTGCATGCATCGCAGGTGACATAGGCGTCGGGCAGGAAGAGCATCTCTATCTTTATTATTCCGTCGCCTTTGCAGACCTCGCAGCGGCCTCCTTCGATATTGAAGCTGAATCTGCCGGTCTTGTATCCCCTGGCCCTCGATTCCGGAAGCATGGCGAAAAGATCCCTTATATGGCCAAATATGCCGGTATAGGTAGCAGGATTGCTCCTGGGTGTCCTTCCAATGGGGCTCTGATCAACACTAATTATCCTCGAAATGGCCTCGATACCCGTTATGCCGTCCACTTCTCCGACCCTCTTTCTGGAGGCGTAGATGGCGTTACTTAAAAACGGGAGGAGTATCCCGTTTATAAGAGTGCTCTTGCCTGATCCTGAGACTCCGGTTATGCAGGTCAGGGTGCCCAGAGGGATGTCAACACGAATGTCCTTGAGATTATTTTCCCTTGCCCCGTGTATGAAGAGCCTTTCCCCGGTCCCTTTTCTCCTTGTGGCCGGGACGGTAATGCGGGCCTTTCCTGAAATATATCTTCCTGTGACGGATTCCAGGCTTGTGGCCAGCTCGGCGGGTTTTCCCAGGAACACGACTCGGCCGCCAAGCTCGCCGGCCCCTGGTCCCATGTCAATTACAAGATCGGCCGCCATGATCGTCTCCTGGTCGTGTTCCACTACAAGCACCGTGTTTCCCAGTTCCTTGAGTCTTCTCAGGTTTTCAAGAAGCCTTATATTGTCCCTCTGGTGCAGTCCTATGCTGGGTTCATCCAACACGTAAAGCACCCCTGCGAGCCCGGAACCGATCTGGGTCGCCAGCCTTATTCTCTGAGATTCTCCGCCTGAGAGTGTGGCAGAAGATCTGTCAAGGCTCAGATAACCCACTCCGACGCTTATCAGGAAAGAGAGCCTTTCCTCTATCTGCTTAAGGAGCCTTGAAGCGATCATTCTTTCTTTGAGCGAGAGGTTCAGAGACCTGAAAAAGGCATGGGCCTCCGTTATGGGCAGGCCGGCAATTTCGGCAATGTTCTTGCCCCCAAGACGTACCGCTAGGCTTTGGCGGCTGAGCCTTCCCCCACGGCATGATGGACATTTTCTCACGGACATATATCTTTCAAGCTCCGAGCGGAGCTGTTCGGAATCGGTTGCGTCATATTGCCTTTGAATTGCCGGTATGATGCCTTCAAAAGGCCTTGAAAACCCGTATCCGTCTTTTCCGTCATTGAAGGAAAAATCAATCTTCTCCGATCCTGTTCCATAAAGGATCGCTTCCTTTGCACTATCCGGGAGTTCTTTGAAGGCGGTTTCCATATCGAATCCATAATGCCTGCAAAGGGCTTGAAGCAAGGCCTGCCCCGGTCGTGAAGGCTGGTACTGGCTGGGAGCTAATGCCCCCATGCTGATGGAGAGATGAGGAAATGCGGCCACCCTGTCAGGGTCCGGATAGCGCTTTTCACCGAGACCTCCGCAATCAGGACACGCGCCTTCGGGATTATTGAATGAAAACATCTGAGGACTCAATGGGCGCATAGCCATGCCGCAGTTCCTGCATACGGCCTTTGTGCTGAAAAAAGACTCTTTTCCATCTCCGTCTTCCAGCACTACCGATCCGTCCGACAAGGATACGGCCAGCTCTATGGAGTCGGATAAACGTCTTGCCAGATCGGGCTTTACCGCTATACGGTCAACTACGGCACTTATCGAGTGGCGTTTGTTTTTTTCGAGCCTTATGTCCTCCTCCAGGAAAACATGGCGACCGTCCACCTTCACCCTGGTGTAGCCGTCTCTCCTTAGTTTATCAAAGAGCTGGGAGTATTCGCCCTTACGTTCGACCACCAAGGGTGAGAGTATCTGCAGCCTTGTTCCTGCCTTCATCCGGAGTGTTTGATCTACGATATCCTGGATGGTCTGGCTCCCTATCTCCAGGCCGCATTCCGGGCAGAAGGGCCTTCCCGCGCGTGCAAAAAGCACCCTCAGGTAATCGGAAATCTCTGTGATAGTTCCCACGGTTGATCGGGGATTGCGGCTTGCGGTTCGCTGTTCGATGGCAATCGCGGGAGACAGACCCTCTATCAGATCAACGTCGGGTTTTTCCATCTGCTCAAGGAACTGTCTGGCATAGGCTGAGAGGGATTCCACATAACGCCTCTGCCCCTCGGCGTATATTGTGTCGAAGGCAAGGGATGACTTGCCTGAACCTGAAGGCCCGGTTATTACGATCAGTCTGTTTCTGGGGATATCAAGGGAGATGTCCTTGAGATTATGCTGCCTTGCTCCCCTTATGCGGATAATACCATCATCCATTTCTGATAAGCTCGCAAAAGGCCAAAACCCGGGCGCCGCACAGAGAGGCTTTTGCAGGGCGCCCACATATCATGAGCCTTTCGGTGAGCCAAGCGTCCCGACGAAACCGGGAAAATTCCGATGAACAAGGCTCAGCCGCTATTAAAATGATGAAATGAAGATACACGTTAGGCCTTTTTTCTGTGCGCATCCCGCAGGCAGGAAAATTCACAGTGTACATCTTTTTTTAAAATCGTCATATTACTCTCCTCAACATGTCTTCATCACAAGAGATTTTCTAGAGGATGGGCCTCTTCCTTCTGTTTACAGCCATGAGGGCGGCCATCTTGATCGCGGCCCTGAGGCTCGATGAATCTGCAATGCCTCTGCCTGCGATGTCGTAGGCGGTGCCGTGATCAACGGATGTTCTGACAATGGGAAGACCGAGGGTGACATTGACGCCGTCCGAGAAATGAAGAAGCTTCAGCGGTATTAGCCCCTGGTCGTGGTACATCGCCACCACGGCATCAAATTCCCCCCTGTAAGCCCTGTAAAAAAGGGTGTCCGCGGGGAAAGGCCCTGAGACCTGCATTCCTCTGTCTTGAAGCCCTACAATCGCGGGAGCTATCTCATCTTTTTCCTCTGAACCGAACAGGCATTCCTCACCCGCGTGCGGATTAAGGGCTGCAATTGCTATCCTGGGCTGCTCAATGCCGAAATCATCTACGAGCGCGCGCCATGTGATTTCTGCTACCGTCATGATCCGCTCACGCCGGATAAGGGGAGCAACATCCCTCAGGGCGCAATGAATGGAGACCAGGGAGACCTTCAATTTTTCCCCTGCGAGCATCATGACAAATTTCTCTGTTCCGGTAAGGTGTGCTATAAGTTGGGTATGCCCCTCAAAGAGACACCCGACCCCCTGCATGAGGGATTTGTTTATTGGGCATGTTACCATGGCGTCGGCTTTCCCTGAGAGACACATCTCAACTGCCTTGTATATATATGACACCATAGCCTTCCCGCCTTCAGGGCAGGCCGTGGCCGGGCATAAGGAATCGGGTTTGATATCGCTTAGCGAAATCACTTCTATTGCCCCGGAGTCAGACTCGCCTATGTTGTCTTGATGCACCTTTAGGAGCTTCAATGAACTCTTTGAGATGTTCTTGGCTGCTTCTAGAACAGATATATCTCCTATGACAATAGGCAGGCATATTCTTCCGATCGCCTCGTCGGAAAGGGCCTTGATGATCACCTCCGGTCCTATGCCGGAAGGATCTCCCATGGTTATGGCAATGACATGTTTCTTGTTCATAATGACCGCCGCAATCTTTTTTGGGATTATTGCCCATGAGGCCTCATGTGTCAACGAACTGCGCGCGACTTATATGCAAGGCCTTTTTCTTTGACACCCCTTGTCGGTCAACCTATACTTCTTTTTCTTTGAAGGCATTGTAAGGAGCCCGGGTGACTCGATCAGCCGCCTTGTCGGCACAATCGAATCGGTGTCGAGATCGTATCATTATCAATAAATAGGGGAGATGGCTCTAACGCTTATCAGGGCAAGCTGACCGGAAAACATCTACTGTAGGTGTGCCTTCAGGAACACTTCGCACGGTACCTGTGCGGCTGAAGCTGCACCTACCCCGGATTTTTAGATAGTGTCCATCCGGAAATGGCTATTTTCACCGATTTCGGCGTTGGACTCAAATTTTAATCCTCGAAATACGTCAATGTATTCCTGTGGTTAAAATTACAGCCCGCCTTGAACTCGACGATACTATCTCATTTCCGGATGGACACTAGATCAAAATTGGGATGGGGATCGAAACAGAAAAAATTGATTTCAGACATGATAAACTCTTCGTTGCGCATTTCGATTTCAATAAGGATTTTAATTGCGGCCCCGATCCCGGAACGTTGAGGAGAAGGCCGCCGTTGATACGCTCCAGCCCTTTTTTGACGAGGTAATACGATAACATCCATTGAGAGAGGTGATAGTGGTGAGTTCTGAAAAGGTAGTTACGAGATTTCCGCCGAGCCCCACGGGATATCTGCACATAGGCGGGGCGCGGACCGCGCTTTTTAACTGGCTTTTTGCCAGACGGCGTGGAGGCGTTTTTATACTGCGTATAGAGGATACCGACCGTGAGAGGTCTTCGAATGAGGCCACGGAGGCTATAATTGAGTCAATGAAATGGCTCGGACTTGACTGGGACCAGGGGCCTTTTTTCCAGTCAAGGCGGTATCCTCTGTATAACGAGATGATCGAGCGGCTTATCGTTTCCGGAAGGGCCTATTACTGTGACTGCTCTCCTGAAGACCTTGAAAGGCGAAGAAAGGAGGCCATGGCCAGGGGACTCAAGCCCAAGTATGACGGCAGGTGCAGGGAAAGGGGACTGGGACCCGGGCCCGGAACCGTGGTCAGGCTCAAGAGCCCTCTGAGCGGAGTAACTCATTTTGAAGACCTTATAAAAGGCCCGATAAGAGTCAGTAACGATGAACTTGACGACCTGGTGCTTAGAAGATCAGACGGAAGTCCGACCTATCACATGGCGGTCGTGGCTGATGATGTTTCCCTGGGGATAACCCATGTAATAAGGGGAGATGATCATGTAAACAATACCCCCCGCCAGATTCAGATATATGAGGCCCTGGGTGAAAAGATCCCTCACTATGGCCACGTTCCTATGATACTCGGCCCTGACAAAACCAGGCTGAGCAAGCGCCACGGTGCTATGAGCGTGCTGGCATACCGGGACATGGGATATCTGCCGGATGCGCTCATAAACGCCCTTGCCAGGCTGGGATGGTCTTACGGCGATCAGGAAAAATTCAGCAGGGAGGAGATGGTTGAGAAATTCTCCCTTGAAAGTGTCGGGAGATCCGCCGGGGTCTTTAATTTCGAGAAACTTTTGGATCTAAACGCTTGGTACATGAGGGAATCAGACGTCGAGGCGCTGTCCGAAGCGGTCATTCCGTTTCTGGAAAAACTGGGCGTTGAAAGACCTGACAAATCCTTCCTCGTGAAGGCGGTAGGAACCCTTAAGATGAGAAGCAAGACCCTGGTTGATCTTGCAAAGGATGCGCTTTTCTATTTCCAGGATGAAATATCCTATGAGTCCTCAGCCCGCGATAAGTTTCTTGTCTCCCAGGTAGCAGTTCCTATGCGCGAACTTCAAAAGGCCCTCAGCCGGATCGAAGGCTTCGATCAGCTCGCGCTTGAAAAGGCTTTTGAGGGATTCCTGGCAGCATCGGGCCTCACCCTTAAGGCCATAGCACAGCCCTTGAGGGTTTCCCTTACAGGTCGCACCGCAAGCCCCGGGCTTTTTGAGGTCATGGAGGTGCTGGGAAAGGAAATGGTCTTGAAGAGGATTGATAAGGCCCTGGCCTTTATTGAGGGAAAGTAACCTGCCGCCTCATTGTCTCTTCGGTCGGGTCTGTGTGCCGGAACCCATCATGGTTTCGCATAGCTCGCAGATTGAGCGGGTAGAAACGGGAGCATGCGATTGAATAAAAAAAATCGGTAAGGGTTCACAGGTTCTGGGTTCAACGTTCAGGGTTAGGGACAGGGATAGAATTGAAGCCTTGATCGGCTGATAAACCCTGTTAACTTTGCCAAATAGCGCTGGATCGGGTGTCCATCTCCGGGTCTCAAACGGCCGAGCCGGGGAATTCTCACGCAAAATACCGCCCAAAGATCGGATTAGCGGTCAAAAACGCAACATTGAACCTCTCAACCTTTGAAACCGTGAACGGTTACAAAAATCGTAACAGGAAAAGGGTTTTGAAACGGATAAAGCAGGCGCAATGGTGAGCGAAAAGAAAAACGCGAAGCTTCCTGCGAAAAAGGATTTTTATATTGTCCGCTCGTCGGCGGCGGAATATCTGACCTTTATTGCGGCAAGCGGCAGTGGTGGCGTCGAAGCGGTTTATGCGGATGAAAGCATCTGGCTGACCCAGAAAATGATGGGCGTGCTTTACGATGTTGAAACCCACACCATCAACTATCACCTGAAAAAGGTGTTCTCCGACAGTGAGCTGCAAGAGGATTCAGTTATTCGAAATTTTCGAATAACTGCCGCCGACGGTAAAACATACAACACCAAGCACTACGAGCTGCCCGCCATTATCGCCGTAGGATACAAGGTCAACTCCGAACGCGCCGTGCAGTTCCGCAAGTGGGCGACCACCATCATCGAGGAGTACACCATCAAAGCCTATGTCATGGATGATGAGCGGATCAAGAGCGGCGGCTCCATCCTGACTGAACAGTACTTCGAAGAGCAACTGCAGCGCATCCGCGAGATTCGTCTCTCTGAGCGCAAGTTCTACCAGAAGATCACCGACATCTACGCCACAGCCATTGACTATGATGTGACCGCCAAGGCTACCAAGCGCTTTTTCGCAACCGTGCAAAACAAACTGCATTGGGCCATCCACGGTCAGACCGCAGCGGAGATCATTGTCAGCCGCGCTGATGCTGATAAGCAGAATATGGGGCTAGCCACGTGGAAGGATGCGCCGAGAGGAAAAATCCAGAAGTATGATGTCAGTGTCGCCAAAAACTATCTGACCGAACACGAGATGACGCAACTGGCGCGCCTGGTGAATGCCTATCTGGATATCGCCGAGGATATGGCGCAGCGCAAGATTCCTATGACCATGCAGGACTGGGAAACCCGCCTGAATCGCTTTATTGCAGCCACCGACCGCGAAATTCTCCTGGATGCCGGGAAGGTTACCACCGAGATCGCCAAGGCTCATGCCGAATGCGAATTCGAGAAATACCGTATTGTCCAGGATCGGTTATTCGAGAGCGATTTCGATAAAGTGTTAAAACAGATCGAATCTGCGATGGCGGATAATCAGCGAAAATCCTTGAAATCCGCGGATGATAAGAAGGACGTGTCATGAGCAAAATACAATGGCGATACAACGCGGTTAGTGGGGCTTTACTCTATGTAAACAGGCTCCCTCATTATGAGGGCGATGGCCTCTCCGGCCGTACGCGCAAGGGCCGGATGGGTGTCGGAAAGATTTTTTATCTGCCGCAGATGATCGGCCGTTCTCATGACAAGAGAGGCCAGATCACCTTCATCAACTGAAATGAATCTGGACAGAGTCTCCCAGCCCGTCCCTCCTGCCCATAGATACACCGCCGCTGCAGGCCAGAACTGGAGGGGAGGACTTTCGAGACCGGCAGCGGTCTTAAGGTTCATTATATCCCCAATGCTGTCCGTTATCCTGGCCCACAGTTCGAGCGGGGCTGAAAGATCAAAGGCCTTCCAATCGGTTACCGAAATATCAACCGGTCTGTCCCATACAAAAGGCGCCAGGGCAGCCGCCATCATGGCCGGCGTAAGACCGTCAAACGCCTCTTTACGGATTGCCTCCGCGATCAGAAGAGGCTGGTCTATGCGCAGTCTCGATGCCCAGAGGCCGTCTCCGGTCAGTGTGTCATCCTTTTCAGCAAAGCCGGTTCGCTTCAGAAAGCGGAGATGTTTTTTGAAGCTCATCCAGAGCATCTGCTGAGGGCCGGTCTTGGCCCTGGAACCTCTTGCCTTTTGTCTCTCCTGGTAAGCCGCAAATGATCTCTCAAGCATATCCTTTACCTGATCGGGCGTATGGGAAAGAAGGAGGTTGAGAGTCATAGAAAAATTGATGTGGATGCGGCTTACCAGAGGCTCCGAAACCGAGCTTTCCAGTTCCTGCAGCAAGAACGGGTCCTGGTGCCTGCCGGGGACAATCAGGGCAAATCCTATCTTATCCTTTCCCCTTCTTCCGGCTCGGCCTATCATCTGGTGGAGGTCAGTGGAGGTAAGGTTCACGAATTCTCTTCCGTTAAAACGGTCGCTTTGCATCAATACAACGGTCCTTGCCGGAAAGTTCACGCCGGCTGCGACTGTTGAGGTGGAAAAGATGGCGTTTAAGAGTCCCTTACCCATCATCTCTTCAATCAATGCCTTCCAATATGGAAGCTGCCCAGCGTGGTGTGCCCCCACCGCCCGCTCCAGGAGATAGGGCGCCTGCCTGTTTCCCTTGAGATGAGGGTACTGGGTGAAAAAAGTTCCGGCCGCCTCTTTTATTTTCTTCCTCAAGGGGGATGACGGCGGAAGTTCAGGGCATAGTTTGAGTGCCCTGTCGCAGTCTGCCCTTGATTTCAGAAAAAAGATGGCAGGCAGAAGTCTTAACTGTTTGAGGCATGCGAGGATGTCCTCGTAGCGGATGGTCTTTCCAGCATTTCTGTGCCTTTGCTCTGAGAATTTCTTGACCGCGCGGTTGATGCCTTTTCTTCCTCCCAGGGATGCGACAAGACCGTCGGGGAAAAGGAACAGCATCTTGAGCGGGACCGGTCTTTCGCTTGATGAGACTATCTCCAGCTCTCTATCCCTTATCTCCTTGAGCCACCCGCGCAGATCTCCGGGGTTGGATATGGTGGCCGAAAGCATAAGCAGCCTCACCCTTGGGGGAAGATAGATAAGCACCTCTTCCCACACCACTCCTCTGTCCGGGTCGCTCAGATAGTGAGCCTCATCAAGGACAACCATGTCGGTCTCAATGTCTTCTCCCCGGTGCATGGCGTCGTAGAGCTGATTTCTGAGGATCTCGGTAGTGCCGACTATAATCCGGGCCTGAGTGTTTTCCTTTCTGTCTCCAGTGAGAATACCGCAGGCGTCCGATCCGAAGGTGAGGCAGAACTGTGAATATATGGAATTGGAAAGAGCCTTGAGGGGGGATGCGTACCAGATGCGTTTCCCGCTATTTATGAAGTGATCTATCGCTTGTGATGCAATCCATGTTTTGCCGCTTCCGGTAGGGGCGCAAACGAGAACATCATGCTCCTTTACAAGCTCCAGGGCATCGAGCTGGAAGGGATCAGGGATAAACTCGCCTGATTCAGGCGCACCTATCGTCTCCAGGACAGGGGCAAGCCCCCTTTCCACCCTTACCTTGATTGCCTCTTCCGGCTGGAAGCGGCGTTCAGGGCGCGGGGGGCTTCCTCTTCCCGTTTTCTTATGATATCTCTTCAATAACCCCCTTGGATCCTTCCCCTTTCAGTAGGTTGGCAGCGTTTTGGAAAACCATTATTCTCCGGTTTTATATGAAAATGCCCCTTGCCTTTATTCCTCCCCCTCGACGGGGGAGGGAGGGGTGGGGGTGATTTTCATGTTTCGTTGTGCCCGAACAGGGCATTGCGGTTAGGAAGAATTTCCGGACGCAAGGCCCTAGACATCCCCAGGAAGGAGGCGCGCTTAAAAGCGACCCTCTTGACGAAGGATGGGCAAAAACAGAAAGATGGTCTTTTTTTAAGGGCCTGTAAGTATCGCGGAGGCTACCGTATCCATATCCTTTAGATAACCCTTCATTGAATCCGCGATTTTGAGATTTTCGGCGGCCTTGCCCAGCGCATCAATAGCATCTCCGCATCCGTAGGCGATCTTGATGCAGCTTATAGCTGCCTTTTCCAACGCTTCCCTGGCGAACAGGCGGGCAGATGCCTTCAGGAATTCAGCGGAGCCCAGTCCCCTGTTATCAGCGTCTGCGGCCTTCCTGCACAGGGCGTCTGCCACCTCACACCATGTCATCATGTCAGCCAGGAGAAATAGTACATGCTGTGACTTGGTAAGCCTGTGCGTTCTCGCCTCTGCCACCGCCTGGTTAATAGCGGCAAATGCCCTTGACAGTATCGGGCCTCCACATTCATCAGGGAGTGCAGATAGGGCTTCAGCCATCTTCCCGTAATACTGGCCTTTACTCCTTACGGTAGTCCTAATCCTAAAGGTGGATATGATGTTTCTCTGTATCTCACTTGTGCCTTCATAGATGGTGAGGATCTTCACATCCCTTTTTATCTTCTCCACCTCATATTCCTTCATGTAGCCGTAGCCGCCGAAGGCCTGTATCCCGTCGTTTGCCGCCGCGTCACCCGCCTCCGTCGCGAAATACTTCGCTATTGATCCCTCCACCTGAAGGTCTTCCTCGCCGGAGTCGAGCCTTCTGGCCGTCTCTTCTATGTAAGCCCTTGCAGCCTGCAGGCGCACCGCATTGGGAACAAGAAGCTTATGGGTATAGCCCTGTTTTTCTGCCAGAAGCGTTCCAAACTGAACACGCTCTTTTGAATATTTTATGGCCCTTTCAAGAGAAGCTACCCCGCCTCCAAGACCGAAGGTGGCCACCATCAGTCTGGTATAGCCGAAGACCTGGTTTGCCTGCCTGAGGCCTTGCCCCTCGACGCCCCCGATCAGGTCTTCAACCGGGACATAAAGGTCTTCAATGGTCAGAGGACAGGTGTCTGATGCCCTTATACCATGTTTATCCTCATGCCTTCCAGGAGTAAGACCCGGTGCTCCTGCCTCGACCGCGAAAAAGGAGGGCCCTTCAGGTGTATCGGCAAGGATCGTATAAAGGTCAGCGACACCACCATTGGTTATGAACTGTTTTTGACCGTTGATCTTGTATCCCTTTATGGTTCCGTCCGGGTTAAGAACCCTCTCGGCCTTAGTCTTGAGGGACTGGACATTGGAGCCGGCCTCCGGTTCCGTGACGCCATAGGCCACTACCAGACCTTCTTCAGCCACCCTTCCGAAGTATTTTGCCTTCTGCTCGGCTGTTCCGCCCACCCTTATGGGGTCCATGCCGAGGCAGATGGCAAGAAAGGAGGTAGCTATCGCAAGGTCCATCTTTGCCATGCGCTCTGAAATCGCTGCGATATCGGCTGTTCCTGCCCCTAGTCCTCCATATTCCTCAGGTATGAATATCAGGTGAAGCGCTATCTCAGGGCCCAGCATGAAACGGATCAATTCGGTGGGAAAATCTCCCTTCCTGTCCAGCTCAAGCTTTACCTCCAGAGGTAGCCTTTCCTTTTCAAGTTTGGCGATTGTTTCGCAAACCATGGAAAAGGTCTCAGGATCCATCTTAGACTGCTGCGTCATCTGTCACTCCTCCTAAAAAGATATTGTGTGGAAAGCCTCCGGGCGCAAACCGCGGTTCCCGGGCAATCCTTGACCTGCTCAACCTTCAAGAGAACTTCCGGAGGCTGGCTGTTTAACGCAGCCGCCTCTTTGAGTCGCATCACATGCCAAGGGACCGCTGGAGGCCCCTCAAAGGTCCTGTTTTGCTCCCAGGGATTCGGCCTTTCTTGTCAAGCCGTGAAAGGGCCCGGCCCTCAGATTTATACAAGTTTAGTATTATTCACCGGGTCGCTTTATGCGTCAAGGCAAAATGGATAACTTCCCAGAATGAAAAGATAAGCATCACGATTAAGCGGTATGGTCTTCAGCGGTTTTTCAACACGTGGTGAAGCGCCCTTCCATAGGATGTTTCGCTCTTATGCCTTGGGAGACATCGCAAACTTATCCCTGAAAGACTTGAGAAAAGGTGTCAGGCGCCTTTCGGGAGGGCTGACCAGACCCAGTCTTCCGGCAAGTTCCTGATGGGATAACCTCACATCAAGCCTGCGGTTCGGGATATCTATTTCGATAATATCGCCATCCATGATGGCTCCTATGGCCCCCCCGACGTATGCCTCAGGCTCTACATGGCCTATACAGGGCCCTGTCGTAGCGCCAGAGAACCGGCCGTCGGTTATCAGGGGGACCTTTTGAAAACCCGCGCCCTTTATAGCATCCGTCGGGGTGAGCATCTCAGGCATCCCAGGCGCCCCGGCAGGCCCCTGGAAAGGAAGCACAATTACGTCTCCTTCATTTATCTTGCCTGCTTCTATGGCGCTCAGAAGCTCTTCTTCATCAAGAAACACCCTTGCAGGGCCGCTGTGCACGGCCATATCTTCTCTTACGGCAGTCTGTTTGATTACGGCGCTTGAGGCGAAGTTGCCCTTTAGAACTGCAATACCGCCTGCGGCCCTATAAGGCCTCTCCAGGGGGCGTATTACTTCATCGTGCATTACGCGGCCGCTTAATGCGATCTCGCTTATGGATCGTCCCGTAACGGTCGGGGAATCCTTTATCGCGTCCCTGAGGCGATTTAAGACACCTGGAATACCGCCGGCCCTGTCAAGGTCTGCCATCTCATGGGCACCTGCCGGGATGATGGAGCAGATATTTCTTGTGCGTCTCGATATTTCGTCAAAGAGGGCGACATTAATCTCTATGCCGGCCTCCCTCGCAATGGCCGGAATGTGCAGGACGGCGTTTGTGCTTCCTCCCATGGCCATATCAACTGTAATAGCGTTTTCAAAGGCGTGAGCGGTCATAATGTCTCTAGGCTTTACGTCTTTTCTCACAAGGTCAACTATGATTTTTCCGGTCTCATAAGCCTGCGCCCGCTTCCTTTCATCTAAGGCCGGAGTGGTTGAGCATCCCGTCACCGACATCCCGAGGGCCTCAGTCACCACGGCCATGGTATTGGCCGTGTAAAGGCCTACGCAGGAGCCTGCTCCGCAGGCCAGGTGAGGGAGCATCGCCTCGGCCTCCGCCTCGCTCATCTTGCCCGCCTTCACCTCTCCAACTATCCTGAACCCCTCTATGGGATGCCTCTTTTTCCCATCCCTTAAATTTGCCTTCATCGGCCCGCCGGTCAGTATAGCCGAAGGGATGTTCAGGCGGGCCGCGGCCATGAGCATCCCCGGGGTAATCTTGTCGCAGTTGGTTACTCCCACCCATCCGTCCATTGAATGGGAGAGCACCATCAGTTCCACATTGTCCGCGATATGCTCTCTGCTCGGCAGACTGAGCCTCATCTCGGCAAACATCGCTATGCCGTCGCATATCCCGGGCACTCCCCATTCAAACGGGATACCTCCCGCGTCTATGACGCCCCGCTTGACATCAGCTACCAGTTCATTGAGAAGGATGTGCCCCGGGATGATGTTGTTGTAGCTGTTTGCTATACCGATAAAGGGCTTATCCGATCTTATGTCTTCCAGGGAAATGCCGGAGCACATCATAAGAGCCCTGTGCGGTAGAGTTTCAATCCTCTTTCTAAGTATATCCGAGCGCATTTCTTTATTCTCCTCCTTAAGATATCCGGCTCTTTGCGGATTAAAGTGATTATTACGGGAAAGGTTTCAGAGTCATTCCGGGCTTAAATCCGGAATCCGGGTTTTGCGGAGCATCCGGATTCCTGCTTTCTCAGAATGGCTCCCAATTCTACGTTTGATGCTGACTTGGTCAATCACCTTCATCCCGGATCATTTTCTGATCAGGGAGAGGTTTTTACGTTAATCCGCGAAGAGCCGTCATGAATATCCCTTTAGAGGTGGGCTGTTTACGACCACTACAAGACAAGTGCTTTCCGCTTCTCCCGCGTTTTGTCCGCGGTGCGGTACAGAGGGGTCGAAATGGATCGCGTCTCCCTCCTTGAGCCTTATCTTTTCTTTCCCGTAAACAAGATCAATCTGTCCCTCAAGCACAAAGAGAAATTCCTCCCCCTGGTGATCAAAGAGGATTCCCGGCTCCTTCTTGGTTAATGGATACTTGATTATAAAAGGCTCAATAGCGTGCGGCCGCTTGAGTCCTGTAAGGGAGTGGTATGTGAACCCGATGGTTGTCCCCCGCCTCACAACCGGCCTTCGTCCCTCCTTGGTGGTTACGGCGTAAGACTGAGCAAAATCCTCTTCTTGGAAAAAGACGCCGATGGGAACATCAAGACCGGCGGCTATCTTTGCAAGGGTTGCTATCGGGGGAGAGATACGGTTGTTTTCTATCCTTGACAGAAGCGGAGCCGAGAGATTTATGTCCGCGGCAAGCCTGGCAAGAGTGAGGCCTCTTTCCTTCCTTATCTCACGTATCTTATCTGCTATTTTCTTTTCAAACACAGTACTGTCACCGACGCTTGAATCAGATACCTTCCACCATGGGCTATCTGAAAAAGAGCCCTGGTATATAGGTCGTAATAAACGGGACAAATGATACAATCATAAGATCAACTATCATAACGATAACGAAAGGCATTACGGCCCTGCTGACCTTTTCAAGGCTTATGCCCGCTATCGAGCAGGAGACTATGAGACATATCCCCATTGGAGGTGTTAGCATCCCTATCGCCAGATTGAGAACTATAAGCACCCCGAACTGAACCGGATCTATTCCCAGGTGGGGGATAAGAGGGACAAGAAGTGGAACAAATATGATAAGGGCGCTTGCCGTCTCTATGAAGGTTCCTATCACCAGCAGGAGCAAGTTTATTATCAACAGCAGCAATACGGGGTCTTTAGTAATGGATACGAATGAGGTTGTAATGGCCTGGGGAATCTGCTCAAACGCCAGAATCCATCCGAATACGGAAGCGTTTGCTATTATGAACATTACTATGGCGCTTGTGGTTGCCGCCTTTGCGACTATGCTTGGAAGATTCTTGAGCTTAAGTTCCCTGTATATGAAAAGACCGACTAAAAGGGAGTAATCCGCCGCTACCACGGCACTTTCGGTAGCAGTGAAGATGCCTGACATTATGCCGCCTACGATTATGACCGGAGTGCCGAGGGCCCAGAGGGCCTCCTTGAAAGTTGTCCACACCTCCGACAGGGAAAACGAATTATCCGGGCTGTAACCCCTTCTCCTGGATATGAAATACGACAGAAGCATCAGGGAGATTCCTACCAGGAGCCCGACGCCGATACCTCCAAGGAAGAGTGCGCCTATGGATGTCGAGGCAAGGACTCCGTAAATCACCATCGGTATCGAAGGGGGGATGATGACTCCAATGGAGCCTGCGGCTGCCTGAATGGCGGCGGCAAACCCCTTATCGTATCTTCTTTTCTCCATCTCGGGGATCATCAAAGTTCCCACTGCGGCCGTATCAGCCGCGGCGGCGCCGGAGATGCCTGCAAAGAACATGGATGCTATTATGGTCACCTGTGCCAGCCCCCCGTGGATAAAGCCCACCAGGGCGCTTGCGAAATTTACGAGCCTCCTGCTTATACCGCCCGATTCCATGAGCGCGCCTGCCAGCATGAAAAAAGGAACCGCCAGGAGAGGGAAGGAGTCGTTGGAAGTGAACATCTGTTGAACGACGACGGTCATCGGCACGTTATAGACGAAGAACATCACGAGGGAGGCTGAAAGCCCCATCGCAAATGCGATGGGCATGCGTACAACAAAGAAAAAGAAGAGAAGAGCGAAGACTATATAACTCATTGTCAGCCTGAAGTTTCCTTGAAGCCTGCAATCAGCCTGACGAGCAAGTGAAAGAGGATGATGCCGGCGGAGACCGGTATGACGGAGTAGGCAATGTCCATCCTGACCATAAGGGTCGGCGCAACCCTTATTGACATCTGCGGAAGTATGGTGATGCCGTTTAAGAGGATTGCCGCTACAAAGACTATAATGATTGCGTCAACCGTCCTCGCGATCCATACCCTGCTTTTCCGGGGAAGCAGATTGACGAATGCGCTTATTCCGATGTGCGCTCCCCTGTAGGTAGCCATGGCTGCTCCAAGAAAAGAGATCCATACAAGGAGGTATCTGCCCAACTCCTCCGACCAGCTAAGGGCGCTATTCAAGGCATATCGCCAGAAGACGCCTGCGGAGGTCGTTATAAGCATTACTGCAAGAAGGCCGAGAACAACCGCGCCCGTAACGGTGTCGAGGGCCTTTGCAATCCTGGTAAGGATTTTGACCAAATCAACTGCTCCCATACCCGGCCCGATCTCCTCTCGGCTCACCGAGCCGGGTGTCAATGTCTGTCGGCGTTTTAGAAAAGCGCTGTGTCCAGGCTCAGGGAAAATTCCCATCTGCCACGTTTTTCAACGGCCTGTTATCGGACGGCCTGAATCTCGGTGATCGCCTTTTTCCATCCGGGGTTCTTCTTATAGGCGTTTTCATAAACGGCTTCACAGGCCTTCTGAAAGGGTACACTATCCACCTCGTTTATCTTCATACCCTTTTCAGTCAGTTTCTTGAGCGTATCGGCCACGCCGTCGTTATTTACCTTTCTTTCATATACGGCTGCCTCTTTTGCCGCCTTCAGTATTATTTGCCGGGTTCCCTCATCGAATCCGTCAAAAAGCTTCTTATTCATCATCATGACGTTACCGGCATAGGAGTGACCGGTAAGGGAGTAATACTTCTGTACCTCGTATATCTTAAAGGCCCAGAGGACCCAGGGCGGGTTTTCCTGGGCGTCAATAGTTCCCTGCTGAAGGGCCGTATAGACCTCGCCCCAGCCCATCGGTATCGGGTTGGCTCCAAGCGCTTTGAATGTATCTATATAGACCGGGCTTTCCATGACCCTTATCTTTATCCCCGACATGTCCTTCGGGGTGTTTATGGGACGGAGGTTGTTGGAAACATTTCTGAAACCCCTTTCCCCGAATGCCAGTCCCTTTATGCCGATCTTCTCAAGGGATGCCAGAAAGCCCTTCCCAATGGGCCCGTCGAGGACCTTATAGGCCTGATCCTTGGAGCTGAAAAGGAAAGGCATATCAAGTATTCCGAAGATCGGATCAAAAGTTGTTATAGGGCCGCAGGTTATCGTTGCAAGGCCTATGGTCCCTGAGTGGACCATGCTGATGAGATCAGTTTCTTTTCCTCCAAGCTGTCCCTTCGGAAAGATCTGTATCTCAACTTCACCCTTGGTGGCGGATTCGACCAGCTCCTTAAACTTTACTGACTGGATGTGGAAGATGTCTTCTTCCGTGCAGACGTGTGCGAGTTTGATGACCTTCCTCGCTTCCACAATTCCGCTCTGGAAAAAGACGAAGAAACCAAGAAACAGCAAAATAGAGACGGCAGAATAGATTCTTTTCATTTTGTTCAGTGCTCCTTTCCCTTTTTTGTTCTTTTAACCCGGCGCGCCGGAGGCGCTGCCATACTCATCATTGCCCGCACCGGAGTCCCCGTTACCTCATGGACACTACCTCACCTGACCCCCGAGACTTTACTGGATTTTATGAGAAACCCTGTGAAGCGCCTCCGCACGATCAACTGAGCCCCCTATCGGAGAGTTAACAACACAAAGTTATTTCTTGTCAAGAAATTTGTTGCGTATAAGTAAAAAAATTCCAAGGCCCAAATTTACACTTGACAGACCGGATTTTTTGACACATAGTGCGCATAAAGTGCGCATAAAGTGTTATGCAAGTGTATAAAGGCAGTTCAATAACTGTGAGTAAGTTGCCATGTTCAGAGGCCGATCGCGACATACCCTGGATGCGAAGGGGCGTCTAGCCATACCTGCCAGGTTCAAGGAATTCCTGGAGAAGGCCGGGGACGACCGCCTTATAATAACCAGCCATAAGGAATGCCTCTGGAGCTATACATTGAAAGACTGGCTGGTTGTTGAGCAAAAGGCACTTCAGCTCTCCGAGCATGACACGGCCGCAATCGCCTACTTCGATTTCTTTATATCCGGGGCTCAGGAGTGCCCTGTCAAGAACGGACGCATCACCATACCCTATGAACTCCGAGATCACGCAGGACTCCAGAGGGATATCGTCCTGGTGGGAGAATTGAAGAAGTTTACCATCTGGGACAAAGACAGATGGGAAGCCGCGTTCAGCAGGGCAAAGGAGGAATTTGACAGGGCCAGCAAGGAATTGGCCGCTATGGGTCTGTAATGAGACCGATTATGCGATTCCCTCATACGCCGGTCCTTGTAAAGGAAGTCCTGTCGCTCCTGATTACCGACAAAGAAGGCATCTACATTGACGGCACAGCCGGTACCGGCGGGCACAGCGAGGCCATCGCGGCTTTATTAGGGAAAAGAGGCAGGCTTTTGTGCCTCGATAGAGACCCTGAGGCGGTGGTAATAGCAAAGGAGCGGCTTTCTTCTTACAGGGTTGACGTTATAAAGGCAAATTATGCATTAGCGGAAATTGTTCTGGAACAATTGAAGATCAAGGAGGTTACAGGCATACTCCTTGATCTTGGTATGTCCTCTCTGCAGTTGGACTTATCGGGAAGGGGGTTCAGCTTCTTGAAAGAGGAAGCGCTTGACATGAGGATGGATCCCGGTGATGGGGAGACGGCCGCAGATGTGGTCAACAGCCTTTCTCAAGGCGAACTGGCGCGGATCTTCAGAGTCTATGGAGAGGAAAAGAAGGCTGGCCTGATTGCCAAAGCCATCGTTGGAGCCAGGCAGAAGACCCACATAAAGACCTCCCTTGAACTTGCCGATATCATAAGCTCTGTCCTGCCTCCACACCCAAGAAGGAAGACTATACATCCAGCCACGAGGGCCTTTCAGGCCCTCAGAATAGCCGTGAACAGGGAACTGGCATTACTTGAAGAATTCCTGACAAAGGCCCCCGCCCTTATAAAATCAGGGGGGAGGCTTGCGGTCATTTCATATCATTCCCTTGAGGACAGGATGATAAAAAAGACTATGGCTCTCTGGGAGAGGCCATGCAGTTGTCCGCCGGATCTTCCCGCCTGCGTCTGCGGGCTGACCCCGGTCTTCCTGCGTGTCAACAGGCGGGCAATAAGGCCATCTCAGGCTGAAATAAGCGAAAATATAAGGTCAAGAAGCGCGATTCTCAGGGTAGCCGAGAGGGTATAGCCATGATCAAGAAAGCTCGGAGAGGGACATCGGCAGGTGTGAGCAACAGGGTCAAGGGAGTGCTGGTTAAAAACACCAGGGCCAAAGGCCGCGGCATGTTGCTCAGCAGGAGGCAGGTCTTACTGGTGTTTACTCTTCTCACCTTTTTCACCTTAAGCGGAATCGGTTATGTGTGGTCCAACTTTGAAAGGACACAGGTGAGCTATAAGCTCAGCGAGCTGAAGAAACACGAACTGATTCTCAAGGAAAACAATAAGAAGCTTAGGATCGAACTCGCCACTCTGAAGTCAACTCATCATCTGGAGAACACGGCTATGACCAAACTCGGTCTTAACCAGCCTTCCCCATCTCAGATCGTAGTTCTTCCATGAAGGTCTGGGACAAAGGATGGGTGAGATTTAGAATCCATGTCGTGTCGGCGCTCTTTGCGGTCGGCATGGCAGTTATGCTCTTTCGTGCCTTTCAACTTATGGTCATCGAGGGTGGGCGTCTCGGCGCCATGGCAAGGGAAGACTACACCGGCAGGGTGAAGCTGCCTCCCATGAGGGGTGCCATTTATGACCGAAACGGCAGGGAGCTTGCCCTCTCAGTTCAGGTCTGGTCTATCTACGCCCATCCCGACAAAATATCCGATAGAAAGCAGGCAGCGAAAAAACTGGCCTCGATCATTAACGAAAAGCCTGCCGAGATAATGACCATCCTTGATCCCAAGACGAAATTCGCGTGGATAAGGAGGAGGGTGCCCTCCTCTGTTGCGGAGGCGGTAAGATCAGCTGGAATTGAGGGGGTTGTGGTGGTTCCTGAACCGGGACGATACTATCCTGCCAAAGAGCTTGCTGCCCATGTAATAGGTTTTGTGGGAAGAGAAAACCAGCCCCTTGAAGGCATTGAAAAACGCTACGATGAGATGCTAAGGGGGGATCAGGGTACCCTTCTGCAGATACGCGACGCTCATTCCAGAACCATATCAGTCCTTGGACCTGACCGGCTGGAGCAGGGGACGCACGATGTAGTGCTCACCATAGACAATGACCTTCAATACAAGGCGCACCAGGCGCTGAAGGAGGCTGTGACAAAAAGAAACGCTGCCGGTGGTCACTGCATAGTGGCAAATCCCGATACCGGCGAGATACTTGCCATGGCGGTCATGCCTGAGTTCAATCCTAACTCATTTGATGCATACAGCTCAGAGGCTCGAAGGAATCGCGCGGTTACGGACTCCTTCGAGCCCGGCTCTGTTTTTAAGGCATTCCTCCTGGCTGCGGCCCTCGAGGAGGGGGCGGTAAGCCCCGAGACCGCATTTGACTGCGAAAACGGAAGCTATTCCATAGGCGGAAGCACGATCCGGGACGTACACAAGCACGGGATACTCACTGCCGCCGAAGTGGTCGCCAAATCAAGTAACATTGGCGCCATAAAGATGGGCATGAGGCTCGGATATGAGAAGCTGGCCCGCTATCTAAAGAGATTTGGATTCGGAAGGAAAACCTCTTCCGATTTCCTCGGTGAAAGGGAGGGCTTTATCAGAGATCCGTCCAGGGCAAAGCTCATAGACCAGGCAACTGTATTTTTCGGACAGGGAATTACGGTCACCTCTCTTCAGCTTGCGATGGCCTTTTCAGCCCTTGCCAACGGCGGAAAGCTCATGAAGCCTATAATTGTAAAGAAGATACTAAACGAACATGGAGAGACGATTAAGGAAAACCATCCTTCTGTGGTCAGGAGGGTAATCACCTCAAGGACATCCGACCTGGTAACGATGATCCTCGAAGGGGTGGTAAGCAAGGAGGGAACCGCGCCTCTGGCTGCCATAGAGGGTTACAGGGTCGCCGGCAAGACCGGCACTGCCCAGAAGGTTGATCCTCTGACAAAAAGGTATTCCGACAGGAAGTTTGTGGCGGTGTTCGGAGGCTATATCATTACGGAAAAGGCCAGGCTTGTGGTAGTCGTAGTGATTGATGAGCCGCGAGGCGTTTCGTACGGAGGAGTGGTGGCCGGACCTGTTTTCAGGGAGGTCGGGAGATGGTCGGCCAATAACCTTGGCATGGATCCCACACCTGCCGCGCCTGAAGCCGCAAAGGACATACCCTCTGCCAAGGAGGAGGCCGTAGATCCGAAAAGGGCGCTGGTTCTGGAGGTGGCGGATGAAATAAGGTCGGGGACTGTGCCTGATTTCACGGGTCTTTCAATGCGTGAAGCACTTAAGACTGCCTATTCGCTGGGATTAAAGACGGTGCTTAAGGGGAGCGGCTTTGCGGCAGCTCAGGAGCCTGAGCCGGGGACCGACTTAAGGGATGCCGAGGTGGTGACTCTTACCTTCAATCCTCCCCTGGAGGCGGTCGTAAACCGTAGTGCGGTGAAGAGGTAGTCTGCCTTGGCGCCTGCAGGCTTGATGGATGTGAAAAAGAGAGGTTTTCTGAAAATGAAGACGCCGTTTTTTTGCCGTATGTTGATAGGGGAGTGATTAATGATCCTCAGTGAACTCTTGAGAGGTGTTTCATTCGATTATTGCTCTGCCTCTCCCGATGACGATATCTCAGGAATAGCGGACGATTCCAGGTCGGTTCGTCCCGGATATATGTTTGTTGCGGTCCGTGGCAGTAGCGAGGACGGGCATGCCTATATAACCCCGGCGCTTGCCGCAGGGGCCTCCTGCATCGTGGCCGAAGATATCAGAATCATCCCGGGGGATGTCTCAGCGGTGAAGGTCGCAGATTCAAGGAAGGCCCTCATTCAGTTAGCTTCAAATTTCTTTCGCATTCGTCCCGCGAATATGATCTTGATCGGTGTCACTGGTACAAACGGAAAAACTACCACCGCTTATCTTATTGAATCTGTTATTGCATCGGCGGGATTTATTTCTGGCGTCATTGGAACCGTAAATTACAGGTACCCGGGAAAGATTGTCAGAGGGAGCAATACCACCCCGGATCCCATTGTACTGGCATCCCTCCTTCGCGATATGGCCGATACGGGGGTTACACACGCGGTGATGGAGGTATCCTCGCATGCGCTGGATCAGAGGAGGGTTGATGGATGCCCTTTCAGGATAGCAGTATTTACGAACCTCTCAAGGGATCATCTGGACTATCATGATTCGATGGATTCCTACTTCAAGGCCAAGACTAGACTTTTTCAAGAATTTGAATACGCCGGCGGTCTCCCGCCTTATGCCGCGATAAACGCAGACGATCGAAGGGGAAAAGAACTCATCGGGATGCTTGAAAAAAGCCGCAGAACCGGAGTTGAATCCGGAATAATAACCTTCGGGCTTTCCGAGGGATGCATGGTGAGGCCTAGGTCCCACAGCATCGGTATCGAAGGCATCAGAGCCTTGATATCAACGCCTGCGTGTGAATTGGAAATCGAGTCATCCCTCATAGGAAGGTTCAACCTCTACAATATCCTCGCGGCCGTCTCGGCCTGTATTGCCGGAGGTATTGATCCAGTGAGCATAGCAGCCGGCATCAGGAAGCTGAAGGGTGTCCCCGGAAGGCTTGAAAAGGTGGAGACGAAATTGCCCGCTCCGGTGCTTATTGATTACGCCCACAGCCCCGATGCGCTTTTTAATGTCCTTGATACGTTAAGGCCGCTTACCTCCGGAAGGATCATAACGGTCTTCGGCTGCGGCGGAGACCGAGACAAGGGGAAGAGACCTCAGATGGGAGCTATAGCGGCAAGAATGAGTGATGTGGTTGTGATTACCTCTGACAACCCCAGGACGGAAGAGCCCCTGTCCATTGCAAGACGGATAGAAGAAGGTGTCGTTGAGGCCGGTATGAGGCCTTTTAATTTGTGCGAGCCGTCAGGCACGCAGACCTCTTTTTCCGGAAGCGGATACATGATGGAAATTGACAGGGCCGCAGCCATAAAGAAGGCGCTGGGCATAGCCGAATCAGGAGACATAGTCCTTATCGCCGGAAAGGGGCACGAGGACTATCAGATCATAGGTGGAGTAAAAAGGCATTTTGACGACCGCGAGGCAGTGCTTGCGGCAACCGGAGATATCAAGTGAGCTGTGTGTGGGGTGAGATTACTGGTAAAGAGGTAGCCGATGCCGTAAGAGGGCTTATTGCAAAAGGAGATCCTGCAAAGCCCTTTGCAGGCATAAGCACCGACTCAAGGTCTATAGGGCCTGGGTATCTTTTCTGGGCCATCCCTGGTGAACGGTTTGACGGGCATGATTTCGTGGAAAAGGTATCTGGAAGCGGGGCGGCGGGGGCTGTGATAATTAAGGAAAAGGTTGACCACCTTTCCCCCATGCATGGGATGACGCTCATTGCTGTCGAAGATACGCTTAAGGCACTGGGGGATTTTGCAAACCTCTGGAGAACAGAAAGCAGCGCAAAGGTCGCTGCCGTTACGGGCAGCGCCGGTAAAACCACCACAAAAGAGATGCTGCATGGGATTCTTTCCCTGAAGGGAAGGGCGCTTAAGACGATGGGAAACCTCAATAACCTTATAGGGCTTCCCCTGACGATCTTAGGGATGAGTCCTGAAGATAACTTTGCCGTCCTTGAGATGGGAATGAATAGAGTTGGTGAGATAGCGCGTCTTATGGAGATCGCGGACCCGGATGTGGGGGTTATAACAAATGTGGGGATGGCTCATCTTGAGGGCCTCGGGGATATAAATGGGGTAGCCAGGGCCAAGACGGAGATGGTTGCGGGCATCCGTAAATCCGCAACCGTTGTCCTTAACGGAGATGACGAACTCCTCATGAAGACAGCCTCTCCTTACGGCAGAAATATCCTTACGTTCGGCCTCAAGGCCTCAAACAGGATCAGGGCGTCAAGGATCAGGGAGAGCCATGAGGGCACAACATTTACTATGTTTTTTGATAAGGCTGAGCAGGATGTGACTCTTTCGGTGCACGGCCTGCACAATATAAAAAACGCCCTTGCCGCGGCCGGAGCTGCGATGCTTCTTGGTGCTTCTTCTGCGGAGATAGTAAGGGGCCTCAGGCTTTTCACGTCTCTGAAGGGAAGGTTCAGTCCCATAGCACTACCGGACGGCGCACTAATGATAGATGACACCTATAATGCCAACCCCCTTTCGCTTAAGGCCGCCCTGGATACCCTTTCTTCGTTTGCTTCCGGTGAAGAAAGGTCAATCGTAGTAGGCCTCGGAGACATGAGGGAACTGGGTGGAGCCGCCGTGAGCGCCCATCGTGAGGCAGGAAGGATGGTTGCCGCCATCGGAGCAGTGCGTTTTTTTGTCGTAGGGGAGTTTGCCCTAGATATGGCCCAGGGTGCCGCAGAGGGCGGAATGGCTCCCGAGGCGATTGTTGTCTGTGACTCCGCCGAAGACATGGCCGAAAAATTAAAGCGGCATATCTCAGGCAAGGATATCATCCTGCTCAAGGCATCAAGAAAAGCCGGGCTGGACAGGGTGGCGTTCTCGCTAACTGAGAAGGCGGTTCAAGAGGGGAGATAGCTACGGGATATGCTCTACAGGCTCTTATATATGTTTCAGGGAGATCTAAGCTGGCTTAATGTCTTCCGCTATATAACATTCAGGAGCGTCCTTTCGACCCTTACCGCCCTTTTTATCAGCTTTGTCTTCGGCAGGTTTGTGATCAATCTGCTGAGGCAACTCAAGGCCGGCCAGTATGTAAGAGACGAAGGCCCCGCGCGTCACAAGGCCAAGGAGGGCACTCCCACAATGGGTGGATGCCTTATAATCCCTGCCATATTAGTCTCCTCCCTGCTCTGGGCCGATCCGGCCAACCTCTACACATGGGTTGTCGCGGGGGTTGCTTTGCTTTTCGGGGCGATCGGCTTTGCCGACGATTACCTCAAGATCAAGCGAAAAAACAACCTCGGGCTTACAGCAAAATCCAAGTTCCTTATGCAGCTTCTGGTGGCGGCCTTAGCAGCTGTCGTGCTTTACAGTTATCCAGGATTTGATTCCCGCCTTTATCTTCCATTTTTTAAGGGGCTCGCGCCTGATCTGGGATGGGGATATGTCCTCATGGCGGTCTTTGTAATAGTGGGCACGTCCAATGCGGTCAACCTGACAGACGGCCTGGACGGGCTTGCTATAAGCCCGATAATAGTTGCCTTCGGAACATATCTCATCTTCTCATACCTTGCAGGACACGTGAAGATAGCCTCCTACCTGCAGATCCCTTATGTGGCCGGCTCAGGAGAGCTTTCCGTCCTGTGCGGCGCAGCGGTCGGAGCAGGGCTCGGTTTTCTCTGGTACAACACATATCCTGCCGAGGTCTTTATGGGGGATGTGGGTTCTCTTTCCCTGGGAGCCATACTTGGAACGGTAGCCTTGATAACCAAGCAGGAGATCATGCTTATTCTTGTCGGTGGGCTTTTTGTATTCGAGGCTCTTTCAGTCATCTTCCAAGTTGGTTACTTCAAGATCACAGGCGGGCACAGGATATTCCGCATGGCCCCTATACATCATCATTTCGAGTTAAAGGGCTGGCCTGAGCCCAAGGTGATCGTCAGATTTTGGATAATTGCAATCATACTGGCCCTTATGGCCTTCAGCACCCTGAAATTGAGATGAGATTTATCGCGAAGGGGATTTAGGGAAGCACTCGATGGATGTTCGCAAAAAGAAAGTAGTGATAGCCGGTCTGGGCGTTTCAGGATTATGGACGGCACGTTGGCTTGCCGGCCAGGGGGCGGTCTTTACCGTAAGCGACAGGAGGGAGAAAAACCAGATAGGCCCTGCATTGTGCGATGAGATAGAAGGCCTCGGCGGCCGGGTGGAAACGGGCGGCCACAGCCGGTCGCTCTTCCTTAACTCAGATCTCGTAGTCCTGAGCCCGGGAGTTCCCCACGACATGGAGCTTTTTGTCCAGGCCAGGGAAAAGGGGATTCCGATAATAGGGGAGATGGAGCTGGCATTCCGAATCATCTCCGGGGAAACGAGGGAACGGCGCGGAGTTCGGATAATTGCCGTAACAGGGACCAACGGAAAATCCACGGTAACGGAATTCATAGGGCTTCTGCTCAAAAAGGCGGGGGCCGATGTCTTCGTGGGAGGCAACATTGGGACACCATTGATGGCGCTCGCCTGTCAGAAGCGGGTGCCCGATTATGCGGTTGTCGAGGTAAGCAGTTTTCAGCTTGATACGATCCAGGAGTTTTCTCCCTATATATCTGTGTGTTTGAATATATCCCCTGATCATCTTGAGAGGTATGACAGCTATAGTTCATATATCAATTCCAAACTGAGAATATTTGAGAATCAGCACAAAGATCAATTTTCCGTCCTTAACGACGATGATGAGGTACTTTCGGGATTCAGGGCACCTGAAGGGGTGCGGGAGCTGAGGTACGGCATGACTCGCGAGCGCAGAGGCCCCGGAGGCGGGAAGATCAAAAGGGACGCATTCATCGGTGGTGATGACTGCATCGTTGAGATCGGCCCGGAAAAGAGGCATGAATTTTCCCTTCCCGGCTTTAGCCTTCCAGGTATCCACAACAGGTCAAACCTCCTATCAGTTGTTCTTGCGGCACTCTGCGCAGGGGTTGATCCTGAGATTATCCGCGAGGGGATAAGAGAATTCAAAGGACTCCGTCACCGCATTGAGTTTGTCGGAGAGATAAAGGCAATACGCTACTACGATGACTCCAAGGCCACCAATCTTGATGCGGCAATAAAGGCGGTGGAGTGCTTCGACTCAAAGATCGTCCTTATTGCGGGAGGAAGGCACAAGGGCGCAGACTACAAGCCCCTGGTGGACGCCTGTTTGGGAAATGTCAAGAAAGCCGTTTTTATAGGAGAGGCGAGCGAACTTCTCGCGGAGGCCTTTGAGGGTTCCATCCCCTACAGCATGGCAGGCAGCATGGAAGAAGCGGTTTACATCGCTTCAAAGGCGGCCGCTCCGGGCGAAGTAGTGCTCCTGGCGCCCGCCTGCTCAAGTTTCGACATGTTCACTGACTACGCCCAGAGAGGAACTGTCTTCAGCCAAGCGGCAAGGAGGATTGCGGATGTCTGAGGGGCGATTCAGGGAAGTGCCGCATTATGACTACACAATACTTGTGCCTGCCGTGGCCCTTCTGGTGATAGGGCTTGTGGTGGTTTACAGCGCAAGTGCCCATCTTGCCCTCTACAGGATCGGAGACAGCTATTTCTATCTGAAAAGGCAGGCGGTTTTCGCCCTTATCGGCATCGGATTCATGGTAGCGGCAAAGAACATAAAGGTCTCTTTTTACGAAAAGATGGTTTATCCGCTCCTGATCCTGAGCCTGATGTTTCTGATAATGGTCTTGATACCTGGTCTGGGCCATAAGGCAGGACATGCTTCCAGATGGATCAGCCTGGGATTCTTTTCGTTTCAGCCCTCTGAGCTTGCGAAATTCGCTCTGGTGCTCTACCTGGCCCAGAGCATGGCGGAGAAGAAATCCGAGATGGCCTATTTTTCCCGGGGCCTCATACCGCACCTGGCGGTGGCCGGCATTTTCCTGATGCTAGTCGTGGTGCAGCCTGATCTCGGAACTGCCGTGATCCTTGGAACCTGGGTCATGATGCTGCTGTTTGTCGGAGGTGTGCGCATCCGTTATCTGGTATTGCTCTTCATAGCCTCAGCTCCGGTCTTATTATGGCTGGTCCTCAGGGCGAGCTACAGAATGAAGAGGATATTTGCCTTCCTGAATCCGTGGGATGACCCAAGGGGTATAGGCTTTCAGATAATCCACTCCTTTCTGGCCTTCGGTTCCGGCGGGGTTACCGGAGCCGGCCTTGGAGACGGAAAACAGAAGCTTTTCTATCTGCCCGAGCCCCACACGGATTTCATCCTCTCGGTAGCAGCCGAGGAACTCGGTTTCCTGAGACTTATATGCATCATGGGTCTTTTCATACTGGTAGTCTATCGCGGCATAAGCGTTTCTCTTAAGGCGAGGGACCTTTACAGCTGCTACCTGGCCCTTGGGATATCGTCCATGATGGGTATCCAGGTCTTGATAAATATGGCTGTGGTGATGGGCCTCCTTCCTACAAAGGGCCTGACACTGCCCTTGATGAGTTATGGCGGATCATCCCTTGTAATGACTCTATTCGGGATAGGGGTGCTTCTAAGCATCTCCTCTCAGGCCAAAAAGGGGTAGGAGGATCGAAAGTGGCCGTTTCTGAGCTGAGAGCCGTGATAGCAGGGGGAGGTACCGGAGGGCATCTCTTTCCCGGCATAGCGGTCGCCCGTGAGCTTGAAAAGCGGGTTGAGAAGCCGGAGATATTGTTTGTTGTGGGCAAAAGGCCCCTGGAGGCCGAAATACTTTCCAGATACGGTTATCCATCCAGGAGCCTTGATGTGGAGGGTCTCAAGGGCGGCTCTATCATCAAGAAGATGAAGGTGATTTTCGGTTTACCGGGGAGTCTTTCTCAGGCCTCCGATGTGATAAGGCGGCTCAAACCCCATTTTGTCCTTGGGGTGGGAGGTTATTCTTCCGGGCCGGTATGCCTTGCCGCAAGGATGATGAAGGTGCCTTCCGCCGTTCATGAACAGAACTCCTACCCCGGCCTTACAAACCGCCTGCTTGCAAGGGTGGTTGACTGCTGCTTTGTAAGCTTTGAGGAGAGCGCCCGGTTTCTTAAATGCCCCAGGATCGTGATAACGGGAAACCCGGTGAGGGAAGAGTTTCTTGAGGGAAGTGGGCGGCCTGATTCCCTGACTATTGAAAATCAAAAGGACATGAATCAATCCTTTACACTGCTTGTTGTCGGGGGAAGCCAGGGGGCGATAGCGGTAAATGAGGCGGTGATTGAAGCCGTAAAGATATTGAAGGGAAAGGGCAGGATCATCAGGGTGATCCATCAGACCGGCAAGAATGATTTGGAAAGGATCAGTTCGAGCTACAAGGGATTCAACGCGGACGCCGAAGTATCGGCCTTCATCTACGATATGGCCGCGGCCTATCGAAAGGCGGATCTCGTAGTGGGAAGAGCCGGAGCAACAACCATATTCGAACTCGCGGCTACCGGGAAGCCCTCGATTCTTGTTCCTTATCCGTTTGCGGCCAACAATCATCAGGAGTCCAACGCGAGAAGCCTCGTTAAGGCAGGGGCGGCTGAGATGATACTCCAGCGTGACCTGAGCGGTGAGCTTCTCTGTGACCTTATCATGAAATATATGACGGGCAGGGACCTGCTTTCAAGCATGTCGAGGGCGGCCCTCGGGATCGCCAGACCTTATGCGGCCGGTGCGATAGCCGACGGCCTTATGGAGATGGCCCATTTATGAACAGGCTAGGCAAGACCAGACATATCCACTTTATCGGGATCGGCGGAATCGGGATGAGCGGCATAGCCGAACTCCTGATCAACCTCGGCTATGAGGTGAGCGGCTCGGATCTGAAGCAGAGTGCCGCTACCAGGCGGCTTGCGGCGATGGGAGCAAAGGTCTCCCAGGGGCACAACAGGGAAAATACCGCAGGCGCCGATGTGGTCGTCTATTCTTCGGCGGTCTCGGACACGAATCCGGAGATAATTGCCGCAAGGGACCTTGCGATTCCGGTCATCCCTCGCGCAGAGATGCTCAGCGAACTGATGCGTCTTAAGTTCGGGGTAGCCGTGGCGGGTGCTCACGGTAAGACCACTACCACCTCTATGGTGGCCTCCGTCCTTACCGCCGGAGGGCTTGATCCGACCGTTGTGATAGGGGGAAGACTGGATATATGGGGCGGCTCAAATGCCAAGCTCGGGCAGGGCGATATACTTGTAGCGGAGGCGGATGAAAGCGACGGGTCATTCATGGCTCTTTCTCCGGCTATCTCGGTTGTCACCAATATTGACCTTGAGCATATTGATCATTACGGGACAATGGATAATTTGAGGGACACCTTTGCCGCCTTCATAAACAAGGTGCCTTTCTACGGCACGTCCATACTTTGTCTGGATAATGAGGAGATTCAGGGCATAATCCCCCGGCTCAAAAAAAGATACCTGACCTACGGCATGTCTTCTCAGGCCGATCTCAGGGCAGGCGACCTGAAAAAAGACGTCAGACAAAGCAGCTTTGAGGCACTTTATAAGGGTCGTTCAATGGGAAGGGTAACTCTGGGGATACCGGGAGAGCACAATGTGCTCAATTCGCTGGCCGCGATAGGGGTCGGTCTGGAACTGGACATTCCCATGGAGGTCATAAGCGAGGGGCTGAAAAACCTCGGCGGCGTAGCGAGGCGTTTTCAGATCAAGGGTGAGGCGGCTGGCATTCTGGTCATTGATGATTACGGCCATCATCCGACCGAGATAATCGCAACACTGAAGACCGCCAGGGAATGCTGGCCTGATAGAAGGCTTGTGGTGGCCTTCCAGCCGCACAGATACACAAGGACAAAGTCTCTCTATGAAAGGTTTGTCCTGACATTTAATGAAGCTGATGTGCTGCTCCTCGATAAGATATACGGCGCTCACGAGGAGCCCATAGAAGGAGTGAGTTCTGATAGCCTCGCACAGGGGGTCAAGATGCACGGCCACAAGGATGTGAGGTCTTTTGAAGGTAGAGAGGGACTATTCTCCCATCTGCGGGTGACAGTAAAAAAAGGCGATGTGGTTATGACACTCGGCGCGGGCGACATATATGAAGTGGGGGAAAGGCTCCTTGAGGAGATGAAGCGGGATAAGTGATCAAGAGATTCACAGAGGAACAGATTGAAAGACTAAAGAGCCTGACCGGCGGTTCGGTAAGCTTTGGAGTGTCTCTGTCTTCCTTTACGAGCTTCAAGGTAGGCGGAAGGGCCGAGGCACTTTATGAACCGAAAGATATCGAAGAGCTTTCAATGGTTATTTCCTTTGCGAACGTAGCCTCGCTTCCCTATGTGGTCATAGGAAGGGGAAGCAATATACTAGTTAGGGATGCCGGCATAGGCGGGCTCGTAATAAGGTTCGGCCGAAAGATAGCCGGCCTGAGGTTGGAAGAAAAGGTAAACCGTCATGAACTTATCTGCGGGGCAGGGGCGCAATTAAAAGATCTCATGCGTTTTTGCGCAGATGAAGGCTTAAGCGGCCTTGAGTTCCTTGCCGGTATTCCAGGCAGCGCGGGTGGAGCCATTTCAGTAAACACGGGCGCATTCGGCTCCGATATAGGCGGAAAGGTTACAGGTATAAAGGTCGTTAAGCCTGATGGCTCAGTGGAAGCAATTGAAGGCAGGGATCTTCATTTCGGTTACAGGGAGCTTTCACTTGGAAGAGGTTGGATCGTAGTTGAAGGGGCCTTTGCCGTTGAACGCGCTGAAAAGGAAGATGTAAGGGGCCGGATCAAGGATTTCATCAGGAAGCGAAATGAGAAACAGCCGCTTGATGCTCCAAGCGCCGGATCAATATTCAAAAATCCTCCCGGAGACTATGCGGGGAGGCTTATTGAAGCCGCGGGGCTCAAGGGGATGCAGCGGGGAGGAGCAAGGATTTCCCCGGTCCACGCAAACTGGATAGTAAATATCGGTGGAGCTGGATCGGATGATATCATCGGGCTGATCAACACGGCCAGGGAGAGGGTTAAGGAAGTAAGCGGGATAGAGCTGGAACTTGAGATCCGTATCCTGGGGGATGAGTCCTGATGGTTCCCTCGCGCCTTAAAAGCAGACCTGTTAGAAGACGCAGGGCCTCCTTACTGAGCAGGATAGGAACAGGGATACAGAAGGCCAGCTTTGCCGCCTTCGTAACGGTTGTCTTTCTCATCTCAGCGGCCCTGGTAAGTCTGGCATTCGTGTCTGCATACCAGTATCTCCTGACAAGTTCGTATTTCAGATTGAAGAATCTTGTAATTACGGGGACTGGACCTGAGATAGAGAGGGAACTCATCCAGATGGGCGGGCTTGACGTGGAGATAAGCACTATTGACCTGGATATGAAGGACATCAAGCAGAGGATGGAGATACATCCGTGGGTGAGATCGGTGAGTTTGAAGAGGCAGTTTCCCCGGAGTCTTCACATAGAGGTTGAAAGACGTACCCCCATCGCTCTTGTGCCGGGGAACATCATCTCGTTTCTTGATGAAACGGGTGAGGTATTCAAGGAACTGAAGCCGGGTGACAATGTGGAATATCCTATTCTGACCGGACTTAGCGAGGACCATCCGATAAGAAAAAATCAGATTTCCATGGCTGTCGGTCTGCTAAAGGCCCTGAAAAGTGAGGAGGGAAGCCTATCCTTTGACAAGGTGGCTGAGATAAACATGAAGGCAAACGGGCTCATGACGCTCTATCTTACCGATCTTAAGGCGGAGATACGATGCGCGGGCTCTGATTTCGCAGCAAAACTCCCTGAGTTGAAGCGCATACTGGGCCACCTCAAAGAAACGGGTCGGGCTGATCAGGTTGCGGCTATAGATCTTAACTATGAAGACGGGGTGGCTGTCTCTTTCAAGAAGGGCTGAGGCGGCGGGAGGCTTGAGGAAATGTCGGAAGAGATAATAGTCGGGCTTGACATAGGAACCACGAAGATATGCGCGGTGGTGGGGGCCCTGGCCGGAGAGTCCATAGAGATAATAGGCATGGGGAGCTATCTCTCCGAAGGCCTCAGAAAAGGTGTCGTCATCAATATCGAAAATACCGTCAACTCCATAAAACAGGCCATAGAAGAGGCGGAGACCATGGCCGGTTGTGAGATCGGTTCCGTGTATGCCGGCATAGCCGGAGGCCACGTCAAGGGATTCAACTCCCACGGGGCCATTCCACTCAAAGGTAGGGAGATCACCCAGAGAGATATTGACAGGGTCATGGAGGTTGCGAGCGCGCGGGCTATTCCCATGGATAGAGAAGTGATCCATACCCTTGTTCAGGAATATATCGTTGATGACCAGGACGGTATAGTGAACCCGGTAGGGATGTCGGGGGTCAGGCTTGAGGTCAGGGTTCACATAGTTACAGGGGCCGTCACATCCGCTCAGAACATAATCAGATGCGCCAACCGGGCGGGGCTCGATGTGTGCGACATAGTTCTTCAACCTCTTGCGTCGAGCGGTGCGGTCCTCTCCAAGGAGGAGAAGAATCTTGGAGTCGCCCTTATTGATTTCGGCGGAGGCACAACGGATCTTGCAGTCTTCTCCAAAGGCTCCATAAGACATACGTCCGTTTTGGCCCTCGGCGGCGATAACCTTACCTATGATCTTGCGGTGGGATTGAGGACTCCTAAGCTTGAGGCTGAAAAGATCAAGATCAAGTACGGTTGCTGCTTTCCCGGCCTCATAGGCAAGGATGAGACGGTGGAGGTCCCTACAGTCGGAGAGGTAAAGCCGCGCATGCTTCCGCGAAGGGTGCTGGGTGAGATTCTCGAGCCCAGGGTCGAGGAGATATTCATACTTACCTTTGGGGAACTCATAAACGCCGGGCTTGAGAACACGACAGCCTCCGGGATCGTCGTAACAGGCGGATCTGCTGAGCTTCAGGGCGTGGCGGAACTTGCGGGTAAGGTATTCAATGCTCCTGTTCGCATAGGAAGGCCAAGGGGCATAACAGGGCTGGTTGATCTGGTCAACAAGCCCATGTATTCAACCGCCGTGGGACTTGTGCTCTATGGGGCCGAATCCAGCAGAAATGTAAAAAAGTTCAGGATAAGGGACACAAACAATATCTTTAGCCGTGTCATGAGCAGGATGAAGAGGTGGTTTAAGGATCTTACCTAGTTGAGGCAGCAGGAGGGACATCATGAAATTCGAGTTTGTTGAAAAGCAGGATCGCTCCGGTGTGAGGATAAAGGTGATAGGCATCGGAGGTGCCGGGGGTAACGCTATCAACAACATGGTAGCCAATAAGTTGATGGGGGTGGATTTCGCGGTAGCCAATACCGATATCCAGGACCTGGATAGATCGTCATGCAGCAGTCGTATTCAGATTGGGCCTACAACTACCATGGGACTTGGAACAGGGGCCGATGAGGAGATCGGAAGGAAGGCGGCGGAAGAGAGCATCTCAGAGGTGGCGGACGCCATTGACGGAGCACACATGGTGTTTATCGCGGCCGGCATGGGAGGCGGCACAGGAACCGGGGCCTCGCCTGTAATCGCAAAGCTCTGCAAAGAAAAAAAGGCCCTTACTGTGGCGGTAGTCACCAAGCCCTTCAGTTTTGAAGGGGATAAGAGGATGAAAAAGGCCCTTGCAGGCATTGACGCCCTCCGAAAGGAGGTGGACAGCCTCATCGTGATACCCAACGACAGGCTGAGGACCGTAGGAGCAAAGGGTTCAAAGGTCAGGGAACTGTTTGCAAAGGCCGACGAGGTGCTCCTAAATGCGGTCAAGGGCGTATCGGATCTAATCCTCCATACGGGTTTCGTCAATCTGGATTTCAACGATGTGAAAAGGGTAATGTCACAGAACGGCAATGCCCTCATGGGCATGGGCAGGGCAAGTGGAGAGAACAGGGCCGTGCAGGCGGCGCAGAACGCTATTAACAGCCCTCTTCTCGAAGATGTCTCCATAAGGGGGGCCAAGGGACTTCTCATGAATTTCATAGGCTCCTCCGACATCACCATGGATGAGATAGACGAGGCCTCCAACTACGTGAAGAGCCAAATAAATGAGGATGCGGAGGTTTACTGGGGGCTGGTTCTCAATGATGATATGGGAGATGAGGTTCAGGCTACCGTCATAGCTACGGGGCTAACTGCCGAGACGATAGTGGGAAGAAAGCTGAGGGCGGTTGAAGGCGGAAGATCTTTAAGCGGCTCGGCCAAGATAAGAGACGCCTCCCAGGATGAGATGGAGGAACCCTGGTCGGCGAAAATCGGCAACAAGGCAATTGATGTGGTGGATCTGGATGTCCCGGCTTTTGAGCGGAAAGGAACAGCCCTTTCCGCCGCGTTTAACGCATCGGAGACAAGACTTCCGAAGCGCGGCTTTTTCGGAAGGCTTCTAAAGGACGATCTTGATTACCCTGCTTTCTTGAGGCTTAAGATGGACTCTTAGCGGCGGGTTGAAAAACCGCTGTTGTCAGGCTTAGGGAAAATGCCCCTTACCTTTATTCCTCCCCCTCGACGGGGGAGGGCGGGGTGGGGGTGATTTTCATGCTTCGTTGTGCCAGACCAGGGCATGACCATTAGTCAGAAGTGCTACGCGGTGGCCTGTCTGCGGTGCCACGCAAAGGCAGGCGCAAGATTAGCAAAACGAAGTAGATGGGCGGTTTTTTTATACGGCCTCTCAGGCGTGGAAGGGATGCGGGTTGCAGGGTGAGTTCAGATATTTTTTCAATCTATCGAAGGAGGCTTTCATCCGAAAGAGGCTATGTAAAAAAAGACCGGGGCGGAAGATTATCGGTCGCCCTCGCCTATCCCAATCATTATGGATTGGGTATGTCCAATCTGGGTTTTCAGACCGTCTATGGCATGCTCAATGATCGGGAGGACGTACTGGCGGAAAGGGTGTTCCTGCCTGAGGGTGACGAGATGTCCCTCTACCTTCAGACAGGTCAACGCCTCGTGTCCCTTGAATCGCAGCGTCCCCTGGATTCCTTTGAGATTATAGCTTTCTCCATCCCTTTTGAAAACGACTACGGTAATATACTGACCATGCTATCCCTGGGCGGCCTTTCCGCAAGAAGCGCCGATCGGGGGAGGAATCAGGCCATCATAATGGCAGGAGGCATAACCACCTTTCTAAACCCTGAGCCCCTTGCCGATATAATGGACCTCTTTTTGCTGGGCGAGGCAGAGGAGGTTCTCTCCCCCTTCATTGACAGAGTGGTTGATTTTCTCCGCATGGAAAAGACGAAATCGGAAATACTAAAGGGGCTTGCCCGTGAGGTCACAGGCGCCTATGTGCCGTCTCTTTATCGCGCTTCCTACAATAATGAGGGTCTTCTCGCCTCCTTTGAGCCTTTGGAGGAAGGGGTGCCGCCGAGAGTCAGAGCGGCCAAGGCTTCCTTTTCCTCTAAGGGAGTCGCACGGTCTATTGTCACCAGCGCCGATACGCAATTCGGTAATAAGGTTCTGCTTGAGGCATCAAGAGGCTGCGGGCATTCGTGCAGGTTCTGTGCGGCGGGATTTGTGTATCGTCCTCCCAGATTGCATCCTGAAGAGACCCTTGGCCTCGCGGTGGACGAAGCGATTTCTTACTGCGGCCGGATAGGGCTCATCGCTGCCGCAGTGTCTGATGTCCCGGGCATTGAAAATATCACCGCGGGCATCCTCAGAAAAGGCGCCCGCTTTTCTGTATCCTCCCTGAGGGCTGAGACCCTTACGGCAGGTCTTCTCGACCACCTGCGGGTTTCAGGACAGAAGACCGTAACCATCGCCCCTGAGGCCGGTTCCGATAGACTCCGGAGGGTCATAAACAAGCACCTGACGGAAGATCAGATACTGGATTCTGCGACCCTTATATCAAGGGCCGGGGGGTTTTCTCTGAGGCTCTATTTCCTGATCGGCCTTCCCACGGAAACTCAGGAGGATATCGAAGCGATCCCTGAACTGGTCAAGAAGATAAAGCACCGCGTGGTGAGGGAATCCGCAGGCCGGGGAAAGATCGCCGAGATACGCCTGAGCGTTAACTGTTTTGTGCCAAAACCTTTTACTCCATTTCAGTGGCATCCCTTGGATGAGATGCTTAACTTGAAGGGAAAACAAAGGTGGCTCAAAAACGCCCTCTCCAGGGTGGGAGGGGTGAGGGCAACCTTTGACGTTCCAAAGTGGGCCTACCTGCAAGCGCTCCTGTGCATGGGAGACCGAAGGGTGGGGGCGATACTGCTCAAGGCCCATCGCCTCGACTGGGACTGGAAGGCTGCCTTCAGATCATCTGAGATAAATCCGGACTTTTTCGTCCTGAGACCGAAGAGCGTTGATGAGCTTATGCCTTGGGACTTCATAGATCACGGCCTTTCAAAAAGGCACCTAGCGAGGGAATACGAGATGGCCGTAAAGGAGAAGGAATCTGATATCTGCGAGGTAGGCTCATGCGTAAGATGCGGTGTGTGCAAACTTTATCCTAAGGAAAGTAAAGAGAAAAATGCTTAAAAAACTTGAAGTTGGTTCGTATCAGGCAAACTGCTACATAATAGGCTGTGAAAAAACCAGTGAGGGACTGGTAATAGATCCGGGCGATGAGATTCTAAGGATAGTAAAAACCATCACTGATGCAAAGATCGCCGTAAAGGCAATAGTTCTAACCCACGGCCACTTTGATCACACGGGCGCTGCAGCGGAACTTAAGCGCATCACCAAAGCCGCCTTGATGATCCATAAGCTCGATGCTGGGATGATCCCGTTTCCTGTGGATGGATACCTTGAGGAAGGTCAGGAGATAGAGGCGGGTTCTTATAAGTTTACCGTCATCCACACCCCGGGCCACTCCCCGGGGGGCGTCTGTCTCCACGGCCCGGGCGCGGTTTTTTCAGGGGATACGCTTTTTGCAGGCTCCATCGGCAGAACGGATTTTCCGGGCGGAAGCCACAGCGCCCTGATCAAGGGGGTAAAAGAGAAGATATTCCCGCTCGGAGACGATCTCAGGCTCTATCCCGGCCACGGCCCTTCCAGCACCATCGGAAGGGAGAGGACTTCCAACCCCTTTTTCTGAAAATAATATGGACAAAGGAAAACTTTCCGATCTGTTTTAGGTTTTTCTCTGCAGGGGCCATGGCAATTTGCACAAGGATTCAAAGGTCAAGGCGGATCATATAGGCACTTCTCCGGATTTTTCTCTTGACAAGCGCTTTATGCCTACCTTAAATGTATAAGCTCAAAAATCCGGGGTAGGTGCGGCTTCAGCCGCACATTAACCGTGCGCCCTGCGCCTGAAGGCGCACCTACAGAAGCTGATTCCTGGTCTGCGCAAAACCATTCCCCCGATTATTGAGCTGATACCCTTAAATGCAGACGTGTAAAATAGATTGACCGGAATATGAAAAAGATGCAAGGCGATACGTTATTACGAAATAGCAACATCAGCAGGATTAACTTGTGGTGGCGGGCTTGGTCATTTAGGTCCGCCCTCGGAGCATGATGCTGTAAGACATAGTGTAATTTCAACCGCAGGCGGCCTTAACCAGCGCCTGCGGTTTTTTTGTTTTGAAAGGCCGCAGGCTTGAAAAAAGCCTGCGGCCTTTTTTTATGACACATTCAGCGGAAGGATAAAGGTCATGATCCTGAGTCGGTTTCCTGAAAAAGAGGCGTTCCGTCGAATGGCGCATACAGCCAACATAATACCGGTGTGCATTGAAATTCTGGCGGACACGGAGACCCCTGTTTCTATCTTGCAAAAACTCTACACCGTGCATGGCCCTATCTTTCTGTTTGAAAGTGCAGAAGGAGGAGAGCGGTGGGGCCGATACAGCTTTCTTGGCGCATCGGCAAAGGCGCGGGTGCGCCTGTTCCGGACACATGTGGAGATCGAAGAGGCGGGTTCGTTAAAACGGATATGCCACAACGGCCGGCCCCTGCCTATCCTTCGCGCTATCATGGCCGGTTTCAGGCCGGCTGATATCCCCGGGCTCCCACGGTTCTGGGGCGGGCTGGTGGGTTACTTCACCTATGAGATGGTCTCCTTTTTCGAGAAGATTCCCAACCGATTGGCCGATGAGCGACCCATCGCCGATTTTATCATTCCAGACGAGCTGATCATCTTTGACAATATCCGCCACACCCTTGTGGCCCTGGCAATTGCCTTTACCCATTCGGTGGAGAGCGTTGACGCGGCCTATGAGGAGGCAGCGGAAAGGGTGGCAAAGCTCATTGCCGCCGTGCAGGGTCCCATGCCCGCTGAACCTCCCGTCCGTCCGCAGGTTCCCTGCATACTTTTACCCCAAAAGGCGGATGCGGATTACAGGAAAATGGTTGATAAGGCCAAGACCTATATCCGTCAGGGTGAAATCATCCAGGCGGTCGTATCCCAGCCTTTCTCCTGCGCCCCTGCCCCTGACCTCCGGACCCTGTACCGCGCTCAGCGTTACATCAATCCTTCTCCCTATCTTTATCTTCTCCGCATGGGGGAGACGGCCCTTGTGGGATCATCGCCGGAGACCATGGTGCGCCTTGAAAACAGGATCGCAACCCTTCGGCCCATCGCCGGTACCAGGCCCAGGGGAAAAACCGAGCAGGAGGACCGGGCATTGGCCGACGAGATGCTCAAAGACGAAAAAGAAAGGGCAGAGCATCTCATGTTGGTGGATCTGGGGAGAAACGACCTGGGTCGGGTCGCCGTCACAGGCACGGTGCAGGTGACGGAACTGATGATGGTCGAGCGTTACTCCCATGTGATGCATCTGGTCTCCAACGTGCGCTGCGACCTTCGCCGGGAGTTGGATGCCTGGGACCTGCTGGCGGCCACTTTTCCGGCGGGGACCCTTTCCGGTGCTCCCAAGATACGGGCCATGCAAATCATTGACAAACTGGAAAACGAGCCCCGGGGACCGTACGGCGGGGCCGTGGGATATATCTCCTTCAGCGGCAACATGGACATGGCCATCACCATCCGTACCGCCTGTATTGAAGCAGAAAGGCTGACGGTGCGGGCAGGTGCCGGTATCGTGGCCGACTCGGACCCGGAAAAAGAGCGCGTCGAAACAGTGCACAAGGCCATGTCCATACAGAAGGCCCTGGAGTTGGCCGGCCGTCAATACAACTCTTAAGACACGAGGCAGACCATGATTCTCATGATAGACAACTACGACTCATTTACCTACAACCTGGTTCAGTACCTGCTCATGCTGAGCGCCGAGGTTCATGTGGCAAGAAACGACGTTATAACAATAGCGGAGGTCGAAGGCATGGCGCCCTCCCACATAGTCATCTCCCCGGGTCCGGGACGACCCGAGGATGCAGGCATATCCCTTGAGCTGGTCCGCCGCGCCTCGGGCCGGGTTCCCATCCTCGGGGTATGTCTGGGCCACCAGGCCATAGGCCGGGCGTTCGGCGGCACCATTGTGCCGGCCAAACAACTCATGCACGGCAAGACATCGGCCGTGACCACAGATCGGAGTGAGCTCTTCGCAGGCATCCCTTCTCCCTTTACCGCCATGCGGTACCACTCGCTGGCAGTGGAACGGGACACTCTGCCTGCATGCCTTGAAATCTGCGCCGAGTCTGAGGACGGTGAGATCATGGGCCTTCGCCACAGGGAACACCACACCTGGGGGATTCAGTTTCATCCGGAATCCATCATGACCCCCAAAGGTAAACGTATATTGAAGAACTTTCTCTCCCTTTGATTAACCACACACCAGATTGGAGGAGACATGTTTTCACAGATACTTTCAAAGATCATCAATGGTAAAGACCTTGCTCGGGAGGAAATCGGCTGGGTTTTCTCCGCGATATTTTCCGGAACCCTGACCGACGCCCGGATCGGTGCCTTCATGGCTGCCCTGGCCACCAAGGGTGAGACCTTTGAAGAGCTTGCCGGCGCTGCAGAGGCCATGCGCCGAAAGGCCGTGCGCATACAGGCTGCTTCGCCCGTAGTGGTGGATACCTGCGGCACTGGCGGGGATGGAGCCCACACGTTCAACATCTCCACCACTGCGGCCTTTGTAGTGGCCGGATCAGGGCTCACCGTGGCCAAGCACGGCAATCGTTCGGTTTCAAGCCGCTGCGGGAGCGCCGATGTGCTGGAAGCCCTTGGAGTAAATCTCAACACCGCGCAGGAGGTGGCCGAGGAGGCAGTCAATGAGATCGGCATAGGCTTTCTTTTTGCCCCGCTCTTTCATGGCGCCATGAAATATGCCCTTGGACCAAGAAAGGAGCTTGGTGTGAGGACCATCTTCAACATGCTGGGTCCCCTGACAAACCCTGCCGCGGCAAACTGCCAGGTGCTGGGGGTCTTTTCCCCGAGGCTCACGGAGATGTTTGCCGACGCCCTCAATCTGCTTGGCTGCCGGAGGGCCTTTGTGGTACACGGCCATGACGGCCTTGACGAGATCTCCGTGTGCGCACCCACCCGCGTCTCCGAACTTCGCGACAAGCGCGTGCATACCTATGATATTTCCCCTGAACAGTTTTTTGAAGACCGCGCGCGACCCGAAGAGCTTGCCGGCGGCACGCCTGATGAAAACGCAGTGATCATCCGTCGGATTCTTTCGGGAAAAGAAAATGGGGCCAAAAGAAACATAGTTTCCATAAACGCAGGGGCGGCCCTTGTGGCCGGGGGAAAGGCGGAAGATCTCTCCGCGGGCGTAACCCTTGCCGATGATATCATCGAGAGCGGTAAGGCCATGGAAAAACTGGATGCACTGATTGAGTTCACCAGACAATCATGATGGGGCCATCGCGGTCCCCGCGCGTTAAAGTCCGTTTTCCCGCGGCCCGGACTGAAGTTTTCCCTCCCTTTTCCTGTAGGCGGGTCTGGGTGGGTGAATTTTTTACGTTGAAAGGAAGGAATCAGCCGATGACCGACATACTGCAGCACATTGTAGAGACGAAAGTCGGAGAAATAGAGGCGGCAAAACGCCGTATGCCGGAGGCTAAATTAAAAGAACTGGCGGCCGAGCGAGACCCCATGCGCCCGTTTGCCGAAAACCTGTTGCGCGTGAACCGGCACGGCACAGGCATAATCGCTGAGATAAAGCGGGCCTCCCCCTCCAGGGGAATCATTTGCGCAGACCTTGACGCTGCCGACTATGCCGCAAGGTATGAGGCGGGCGGTGCTGCGGCCGTATCTGTACTTACGGATGCCTCCTATTTCAAGGGAAACCTCTCCGACCTGAAGCAGGCCCGCAGGGCATGCCTGCTGCCCGTGCTCCGAAAGGAATTCATCATAAGCCCCTACCAGATTTATGAGTCGGCTGCCGCCGGGGCAGACGCAGTGCTCTTGATAGCGAGGATACTGAAAGAGGCCGTGCTTTCCTACTTCATAAGTCTTTGTGATGTGGTGGGCCTTGAAGCTCTTGTGGAAATTCACGATGAAAAGGACCTTGATACGGCTACAGCCTCAGGAGCCAAGCTTATCTGCATCAACAACCGGGACCTGAAAAGCTTTAAAACCGACATAAGCGTTGCAACCCGGCTGGTCTCCCTGCTTGAACCGACCCAAATCCCGATAGCCGCGAGCGGTATCGTCACACGCGATGACGTGAAGCGGACAAAGAATGCGGGGATCAATAACTTTCTGATCGGTGAAAGCCTCGTCAGGGCCAAGCACACTGTGGCATTTCTAAGATACCTCTTAACAGAGTGCTGAAAAATCCGCTGTCCACAGGATGAGGGAAAACGGCTGTTTGCAGGGCATGCTCTTAAGGGGATCCGACGGAAGGGTGGGACGGCAGCTTATCAAAATGAAACTCAAAGGCGATATACCCCAGATCAAGATATGCGGCATTACCTTGCCGGAGCAGGCTGAACAGTGCGTCGCCCTGGGCGCTGATGCCATTGGGTGCGTGTTTTTTACAAAAAGCCCACGTGATGTCAGTGATGCGCAGGCAAAGGAGATAGGTTCAGCTCTGGGCGGAAAGACCTCGTGCGTGGGGGTGTTTGTTGACGCGGACAGAGATACGATCTTAAAGAAGGTTGAGCGCTGCGGTCTGACCGGGGTGCAGCTTCACGGCAATGAGTCACCGGAGCTGATTGCTGCGCTGCGGGGCATGGGGCTTTTGGTCATAAAGACCCTGTTTTCTAAAAGAATTCCCAAACTTGAAGCCGCCCGGCGATACGCAGCATCCTCGGCCCTGCTGGCCGAATGCGGCACAGGAAGTCTTCCCGGCGGAAACGCCCAAGACTGGCATTGGGCGGATGCAAGACCGATGGCGCGGCATGCGGCTCTGGTGCTGGCCGGAGGTCTGACCCCGGACAACGTTGTCCAGGCTGTTTCCGCGGCCTTGCCCGATGCCGTGGACGTGAGTTCCGGGGTGGAAACATCATCCGGGAAAAAAGACATGAGCAAGGTTGCCTCTTTTATAGCAAACCTGCGGGGAGCATTTTCCGGAACAACTAACGGCAGGCCTTTAAAAAAGATATTTTAAGGAGAAATAGAATAATGAACCGGATTGCCGGAATCTTTTCCCGTACGGCCCCGAAAAAGGGAAAGGCCCTGGTGGGATTTGTGACCGCGGGAGACCCGAGCATCGAATGCTCCCGGGAGATCGTCTGCGCCATGTGCGCTTCCGGCCTGGATATGCTGGAAATCGGGGTACCGTTTTCAGACCCCACGGCGGACGGGCAGGTCATACGGCGCTCCTACCGGAGGGCCCTTTCTAACGGAACCACGCTGCAAACCGTTTTCGAGATGACCGCCTCCCTGCGCAGGAGCTTTCAGGGGCCCGTCATTGTGTGTTCCTACTACAAGCCGATCTATCTATATGGAGTAGCGGCCTTCTGTCGTGACTCGAAAAAAGCAGGGGCAGACGGAGTTCTGGTTGTGGACCTGCCGCCCGAGGGATCAGATGAACTCTCCTCCTGCTGTAAAGACGAGAATTTTTCTTTGATCCGCCTCATAGTACCTGACATGTCTGAGGAGCGCATCGCAGCCATATCGGCATCCGTGTCCGGGTTTCTCTATATTGTCTCCATGACAGGGGTCACCGGTGGAAGCGGGCTTAACCTGTCAGAAGTTCACAGGCTCTGCCGGAGGGTGCGGCGTTACACCGCGCTACCGTTATGTGTAGGATTCGGCATCTCCAGCGTTGATGATGTGGCCGGGGTATCAAGGTCGGCCGACGGCGTAATAATTGGTAGCGCCTTTGCTCGGCTGATCGAAGAAAATATCGGAAGATCAAACCTTGCTGAAATACTTGCAGAAAGAACCAGACAATACAAGGGAGCGACTAAAACGTGACACTTTGATGCAATCTCCGTATGAACTTGAGTCGACTTCGAAACTGACCATGTGTAACATATTAAGATATCAGCAAGTCGTGAGAAATGGGGGAATAATTGTTGGATTTTCATGAAAAGGAAGGCGTCCTCCGGAAACTTGGGGCCTTGAATGCCGATCTTGAAACTTACAAGGCCCCGGAGAAGCTTGGATCAAAGCTCCATGTGGTTCTCATAGGAGGCGCAGGCCTGATTCTGAGATATGGTCTCTCAAACGCGCCACGGGGGATATTGAGGTTCTGGAATCAATTTCCAGGGTAAGAGGCTCGCTGCAGGCAGTTGGAAATTTAATGGCCATCCATGGCTTTCACATCGTGAGCGAAAGTCTTCTGACACTGCATCCCGACTATGAAAATCGCCTGGAAAAGGTGGGCGATTTTTCCTGCCTCGAGATTTATACCCTCAGCGCTTACGACTATGCGATCACCAAACTTGGATGAAGAGTTCTATCGCACCCTCAAGTCTGCTATGGCGCCTGACGAGCTTGGTAAACCATGCCAATGGGGGAAATCCATTCAGGATTATCTCAAAGTCGTCTATGATCTCAGATTATATTGACAGCCGCGGAACAACGAAACCGGTCCTGACGGTGAAAGAACATCCATGAATTCGACAGGGCCGGCGCGGCTCCCAGGGCATCAGGGGCATGTGCTCGGGTAAAATGCGAAGTTCGCATCATATACCCCGGCACATGTGACGGTCCCTCCCACCCCGTTGTAGAGCTGGCTTGCGGCAATAAAGACGATCCCCTTGGAGCTGTCGTTTCTCACAGCCTTATTGGATCCCCCTTCCCTCCCTCGAAGAAGGCCGAGGATGCATCGTTTGCATTCAGGATGCCAAAGGACTGGTCTGACCCTTGTGAGCTAAGCTCAGTGCCGCGGCAATGGAGTGAGCCCGCACTCCAGATGGCGTGATTCCACACCGAGCCGTTTGATCCGGTCACAATACCTCCCACCACAGACACATAGCCTGACGTGCCGTTCAAAATCCCATAGGTATAACTTCCTCCGCCTCCCGCCTGGATCGTACATCCGTGAAATTGGGCAGCCGTATCCGTATGAACGCCGTAGCTGTCTCCGGTCGCTCCGACAGGCTGGGAAGCGCTGATAGTGCATAGAGTCGCGCTGAAACCGGTACTCAAACTGTAAATCCCGGCTGAAAACGTGCCGTTGCTTGAGGCCTGGGCGTTTACGCGGAACAAATCCGTGCCTGATTTATTAAGGTAGATGGCAACTGCGTTGTTTCCCACGGCAGTAGCGCGGGCAGTTATCTCTATCAAGCTGACATTGCTGGCATTTTCCATGTAAACTGCATTGGAATCGCCCGATGCCCCGTAGTTTTCCACGGTAAGGCGCCTCAGCTCGGTCCCATCGCCGCAGGAAATAACACCGGTTAGGCTTTGTGGGGTTGACGCTGGGTTTCCCCTTATGACGGTTATGCCCGTTCCCGATCCCTCCACGTGAACATAGGGCTTGACCGTCAGGGTGTTGGCCCCGATGTCGTAAGTCCCTGGCTCCAATTTAAGGAGCCAGGGATTCGCGCTGGAGGCGGTTATGCCGTCCATCTTATCGAGTAGCTGTGTTCCGTTTTCCGTAGGGCTTCCCAGCGGGCTTACCATGACCGTCCTTGAATACCACCCGGTCTGTCTTGTCCCGTTCGGATATGTTATCCCTTTATCCGCCTTTGTGATGCTCACGTCGCCTTCTATGTCCACATCCCCCGAAAATGAAAGCTCCGCTCCCGAAACCATGCCTGATGTGGCGAAGAAAAAGATCGAAATTAGGATTGCACTTATAAAAGCTTTTTCAGACATCTTCATTCCTCCTTGCCGGTGACTGCCGGCACATGCTGCACTGTGGGCATTTTTCTTCTGCCTGACAACAGCGGTTTTCAACACGCTGTTAACGCCCTGATGCGACGGATAAGGATTAACGGCAATCGTCAAAAGCTAGGGGATAGTCTTAAAGTCTAGCCATGACCCCATGAGGTGATATGCCCGACCAAGCCGTCTAACGGTGCTGTAAAGGATGATCTCTTGTGGGGCTATATGCAAGGCTTTCTTCGGCCGCAATGGGAGTTTCATATGGAGCCGTCAGGTTGGACAAAGATTTTCTGGGACTCATGCCAGATCTTCTCTTTGATGTACCCGGTGACATCGGGATGGAACCGTACCTTTATATGGATAGGCGGCCCCTGATACACCCCGAAGCTCGATCGCATGAAATTATCCAGGTTGAAATCCTCAGGGATTACAAAAGCCTCTCTTGTCTGGTGGAGCATCTTGATCCGGTCCAGGGAGAAGATACTCACCTCGTTTCTCATGTGGCAGAGGCCGATCAGGTAAGAACTTCCGTTGAAGGACCAGACCCGGTAAGGGACCACCCTTCGCCGAGTCTGTTTCTTCCTGCTCATGGTGTAATAGACGATCTCGACGGTCTTGCGGTTCAGGGCCATAACCCGCTGCGCCTCCGCGGGCTCTGCGACAGACAATCACTTATCTCATTCCGAGGCATCAAGCCTCTTTTCTTTTTCGATCCGTTCGCGAAGCCATATCGCCATGAGCTGTGTGTGGGGAACACCTTTCTTTCGGGCGAAGCGCTTGATCATCGAAAGATCAAAGGGATCCATTCGGAGGGAGACGGGCTGACGGGGAGGACGGGGAACCTGAAACGGCTCGGCATCATTCAGCAATCCCTGAATTTGATCGGGAGTCTCTCTCAAAATCTCCTTCTCCCACCGGACAGCCTCCTTTTTAAGGTCTTTTCTTGCTTTTTCTGGAATCATGCTCATTTCCTTACCCTCTTGAAATAGGCCTTTTGGGTGGTGTTCGACATGGGGAACGCCGTCACGCAACGCCATACGCCATAATGTGGATAAGAGGCAACGATCACCTCGATACATGTGCCCGAAGCGTGTGTGCCCCACAGTCGATATCGATATTCAGCTGATTTTATATACTTTTTCTTCTCCTTAACAGCCAAGATCGGAAACGGCCCCTCGCTGTAATATACCTCTTCAACCTGCTCGGGGGTCAACCCATGCTTAGCAATATGACTGATATTATCTTCGTCCCAATCAGGTACAAGATTCTCATCAGGTTTAATCATAAAGAGAATTTAGCGTAATTATTTGGTAACCGTTCACGGGTGTAGAGCATCCTCCTCAAGCTCAATCGTATTTGGTCCAGATTGACATTGGAGGTTTGTAATCGCTCAGGGGCGCTGCTCATTTCATCCATAAGTTATTGGTGAGACGCAA
>Ga0210022_1000079_pt1 | contig 64778 bp, 55 predicted proteins | sample CryGeymeta201520_FD_183984 | JGI IMG/M metagenome (GOLD analysis project Ga0210022, IMG submission 183984) | Groundwater microbial communities from Crystal Geyser aquifers in Utah, USA - Crystal Geyser metaG 2015-20 (SPAdes) (version 2) | ecosystem: Environmental > Aquatic > Deep subsurface >... | reverse complement strand
TGGTTTGACGCCCAACGATAATTATACCAACTTGCTATTTTCAGAATTCATGAAGACAATATAGCATATTTAAGGGGTTGGATAAAGGGAAAACATCATTTAAAATCGAAAAATAAAAATACATAACTTGGTATTTTGTGGTAATATGGATAAAAAGGCAAACAGGTAAAATATGGAAAAAGTGTCCAAAGACAGGATGGAACTCCTCCCCCAATTTCAAAAGTTCCTTCTGGAACGAAAACTTGCACCGGAGAAAAACATATCCTTTCTGGCCTACTGGGTCAGCAGGTTTCTTGCGTTTTCCCAGAAGCATGATTACAAGGCAACTGAATATGTGGAATCTGCTGTATTGGAATTTCTTGATGTCTTACGGTCAGATAAACGCATCCTTGACTGGCAGCCCCTTCAGGCTGAAGATGCGATAAAACTCTATTATTTCCATTATCTTGGAAAGGAAGGTGCGAAGCTTTTTGCAGGAATTTCTTTAAATGATATTTCCGGAATACTTAAGGAAACCAAGCGCCTGATTAGGCTTAAACATTATTCTTACAGCACAGAGAGGACATATCTTCAATGGATAGAACGATTCTTTAACTATGCGCTGCAAACAAGGAAGATGGAAAAAATATCTGATATTGCAGCAGAGGATTTCAAGAACTTTATCAGTCATCTTGCCTTAAAACAGAAAGTTTCTTCTTCAACCCAGAATCAGGCGTTCAATGCAATTCTATTTCTTTTTCGTAATGTGCTTGGCAAAGAAATCGGCGATCTCAGCAACACGGTACGCGCAAAGCGGGGGCAGAAACTGCCGGTTGTATTTTCAGTGGATGAAGTAAAAAGCCTGTTTGCCCATATGCTTGGCAGGAGTCTTTTAATTGCCGAATTGCTATACGGTTCGGGGTTGCGCCTTATGGAGCTTGCCCGATTAAGAGTGAAAGACATTGACTTTGATGCAAACACGATTTTTGTCCGAAGCGGAAAGGGTGACAAGGACCGCTCGACTGTGTTGCCGGCGGCGGTCAAAGAGAAGCTGCGCGAGCATCTGAAAGAAATAAAAGCCTTGCACGAGCATGATCTGACCAAAGGATACGGAGAGGTATTTTTCCCCGATGCACTGAGCCGCAAATATCCGAATATGGGAAAGGAATGGGCATGGCAGTATGTGTTTCCATCGGCTAAGCTGTCTGTTGACCCTCGCAGCGGAAAGGTTGGTCGCCACCATATCAGCGATACGGCAATACAAGATTCGATAAAAAATGCGTTGAGCAAGGCGGGCATACCGAAGCATGCCTCTGTTCATACACTCCGTCACAGCTTTGCAACGCATCTTCTCCAGAGCGGGGTTAACATAAGGGAAGTGCAAAGCCTCCTCGGCCACAAGCATGTCGAAACGACTATGGTATATACGCATGTGCTAAGAAATATGTCGAACGCTCCCCAGAGTCCACTTGATACGCTGTACAAGGAACAGAAATCATGATCGAAGGGCACAGAGTCTCTCTGTGAACTCTGTGGTTTAATTTTGACAATACGAATGAGTTGCACGGGATAACGAAATGAAGGTTGCAAAACTTTACAGTTTTAATGACATCCGCATAGAAGACATCCCCATTCCTGAGATAGGTCCGAGGGAGGCCCTCCTTAAGACAAAGACCTCAGGGATATGTTCAGGTGATGTCATGCCGTGGTATATAGAGAAGAAGGCTCCATTGGTTCTAGGGCATGAGCCATCAGGTGAGATAGTAAAGGTCGGGAAAGAAGTCACTTCCTTTAAACCTGGAGATAGAGTCTTTACACATCATCACGCACCGTGTTTTACATGTAAGTATTGCAAAAGAGGTGACTATGTTCAATGCGATATGTGGGGAAAAACAAAGATAATACCTGGCGGCATTTCTGAGTATATCCTCATCCCTGAGATAAACCTTGAAAACGATACACTAAATCTAACTGACGGCTTGAGTTATGAGGACGGCACATTCATAGAGCCACTTGCCTGTGTTATAAAAGGATTGAAAAGAGCTAAGGTAATGAATGGCGATATAGTGCTTGTCATAGGCCTTGGTTTTATGGGTATTCTAAATGGAATCGTTGCCAAGAGATATGGCGCAGGAAGGTTAATCGGCGCAGACAAGGTTCCTTACAGACTTAATCGGGCCATGGAACTGGGATTCGATGATGTTATTGATGTCTCAAAGATAACTGTCAATGAAGCCTTGAAAGAAATTACCGGTGGTAAACTATCTGAAATTGTTATCGTAGGGCCAAATAGCGCTGATGCAATCAGGGACGGCCTTTTTTCCGTAGGACGGGGCGGCACATTAATCATGTTTACCCCGGTCAAACCAGATGAAAGACTAACAATTAACCTAAATGAGTTATACTTTAAAGATATAAGCATTGTCACAAGTTACTCTTGTGGGCCGACAGATACAGCAGATGCACTTGACCTGTTAAAAGAAGGAACTGTTAAGGCGGAAAACCTCATTACCCACAGGTTTCCGATAGAGAAGACGGCCGAGGCATTCAGGTTGACGGCAGAGGCAAGGGATTCCTTGAAGAGTGTTATTGTGTTTGAGTGAAGGTTTTAATGTCTGAAAAGAAAAAAACTCCGATAACCTGTGATTGGAAAAAGAAAAAGTCTTCATTGCCCAATGAAAATAAAACCAAACTATACAAACACAAAGGCAACTTTACATGGAAGGGGATAAAAACTGAAAGATATAAATCGAGCGGCAAAGGCTGGTCTGATATTGTTAGACAGACATTAATCGGCAATCATGGAGAAACAACTAAATTTCACCTCAGGTACTTTGAGATTGCACCTAATGGATATAGCAGCTTCGAGATGCACGGACATGAACATGTCGTCATTGGGTTGAGAGGTAAAGGCATTTGTATTGTCAGAAATCCGAGATACGCTGAGGCGGAAAAGACCTATGAGATTGGCTTTCTCGATACACTTTACATACAGCCGGATGCACCTCACCAATTGAGAAATCCGTTTAATGAGTCTTTTGGTTTCTTCTGTATAGTCAATGCAAAAAGGGACAGGCCAAAGATCCTTAACTAATATTACTAAGAAGTTCACAAGTAAGGTCACTCGTATGTCATTCCCGCTCGTCGGGAATCTTTTTTAGAACAACCCCCTGCCCTCTTTATTAAGGGGGATTACAGAAAGATTCTGGACAAACCAGAATGACAGCAATTGATCCAATGATGTCATTTTACTTATGAACTCATTCGTAACTTCCCCAATGCCCTCTTGTCTTAACTTATATAAAAATATTAGAATACTAACCTTAAGGAGAAATTTATAAATTTGGAACAAGGGAAAAACAGGACATTTATTGATAAAATATGGGACTCCTTTGCCTCTGTGAAGCTTGCGATTGTCATTTTTGCTTTAATCTCCCTTACATCAATTGTCGGAACGATTTTAGAGCAACGGGCTGAATCCGCTAAGAATATTCAGATATTAACCAGACTATTTGGTGAATCTCTTGCCCCATGGATATTCAATATATTTGACAAGCTCGGGTTTATGGATATGTATCATTCATGGTGGTTTATTGCCCTGTTAATCCTGTTTTCAGCTAATATTGTCATCTGTTCCCTTGATAGGCTGCCAAGGATATGGAAGCTGGTCAGGGAACCAATCGGCCCGATGACAGAAGAAAAACTAAATAAATTTATCATAAATAGAGAGGTGATATTAAAGGGAAAACCTGATAAAGTTAAAGATGCTGTTACAACTGCATTAAAGAGTGTAAGGTTTAACTATAACTATACAGAGTCAAAAGAAGAGAGAGGTTATCAGTTTTTTTCACAGAAAGGAAATTACAGCAGGCTCGGTATATATGTTACTCATTTCAGTATACTTTTAATACTGCTCGGTGCAGTTATAGGAGTATTCTTCGGCTTTAAGGGGCATCTGAATCTTCCAGAAGGTTCTCTTTCAGATGCAGCTTACTCAGATAGAAACGAGGTAAAACCTTTAGGTTTTGATATTAGATGCGATAATTTTGACGTTGAATTTTATGGTGAATCAGACATGCCAAAGGAATACAAAAGCTGGCTTACAGTCATAAAAAATGGCAATGTAGTTATGAAAAAATCCATAACAGTCAATGATCCTCTGACATATGAAGGCATAACATTTTATCAGTCAAATTATGGTTTAATCTCTGACAGACTTGTGAGGGGCATCTTTATATTCAGGGTAATCTCCAGCGATGGAAAAACCTCTGACCTCAATCTGAGATTGGGAGATACATTTCAGATACCCGGTACCAATATCTCAGGAAAGATTATTGACTTCAGTCCGGCTTTAAAAATCGATGAGAATGGCCATGTATTTACATATGCAAATCAGATGAATAATCCCGCAGTTTATATTGACTTTTCAGAATCTGGAAAACGTAAGTATTCAGGATGGATACTAAAAAGGCATCCGGAGACATGGCAGCTGCCCGAAGGCCCAATGGTAGAATTCGTTGATTACTGGGGGGTTGAGTTTACAGGACTGCAGGTGAGAAAAGACCCCGGTGTTTGGATAGTATATCTCGGTTGTATTACAATATCAATCGGACTTTTTACGGCCTTTTTTATGAGCCACAGGAGAATTTGGGTCAGGATCGTCGAAGAAAAGAATAATACGAGGGTAGTTGTCGGGGCAACCTCTAATAAAAATAGGGCTGCATTTGAGAAAAAAGTAGACAGGATAATTTCCCTCATCAAAAAATATGAAGGAGGAAATTAGATGAACAGTTCCTTTTTCTTCGGATTATCAACCATGGCTTACATCCTGGCCATGATAATCTATATTACATATCTTGCTTTCAAGAAAACACAGATCGGGATAACTGCAACAACGGTAACAATTGTAGGATTTGTATCACAAACATTAGCAATCATATTAAGATGGAAGGAATTTGCAGATTTAAGCGGGATGGGCTTTTTAAGGTCGGCTCCTCTCACAAATCTCTATGAATCACTTATATTTTTTGTGTGGTGCCTGATATTGGGATATCTGATAATCGAGTTTAAATTTAGAAACCGTTCATTCGGTGCATTTGTCACACCTGTTGCAGGTCTTGCATTAGCCTTTATAGATATATCCGGCATGTCAAAGGAAATCCAGCCGCTTGTCCCTGCGCTTCAGAGCAACTGGCTGCTCGCCCATGTGATGATGAGTTTTATAGCTTATTCTGCTTTTGCACTATCGTTCAGTACAGGACTCATGTACCTTATTATAAAAACCGAGAAGAGAAACGAGGTATCATACATATTCTGGACAATTACACTCGGCATATTTGTAGTTGTTTTAACTGCAATGGGTATTGATTTCCTTACATTTAAGGTTTTGGTTAAACCTGAAGTATTTATAAAAAGCTATATGTTCAAATCTTCATTTTTCAATCCATCAGTCTTCATTAAAATACTGAGCTGGATATCTATGACAGTCATTATATTTATTATCTGGAGGTACGGTTTAATACTTAAAACAGTTATAGAAAAATTCAACATTACTCCCGAAAGCCTGGATGAAATGACTTATAAGAGTATCGCTATCGGTTTTCCTGTATTTACACTAGGCGGCCTTATCTTCGGCGCTATATGGGCCGACCAGGCATGGGGTGTTTACTGGAGCTGGGATCCGAAAGAGACCTGGTCATTAATAACATGGTTGATCTATGCCTTTTATCTGCATAGTCGAATGATAAGAGGATGGAGGGGGAAAAAGGCAGCAATGGTCGCTGTAATTGGTTTCGTGGCTGTGATATTTACCTATCTCGGGGTAAACTTATTGCTCTCAGGACTTCATGCATATGGTAGTGCTTGAGTATCGCCTTGAAACAATCCGAAATTTAAGATATCATAAATAAACTAAGACAGATGGAGGTAAAAACCATATGAATAATATTAAAACACTGTTTCTGCTTGTAACCTTGACCCTTATACTTATCTGGGCGGGAGCTGCTATGGGCGGAAAGCAGGGGATGACCATAGCGTTTATCTTTGCATTAGGGATGAACCTCTTTGCTTACTGGTTCAGTGATAAAATTGTGCTCAAGATGTATAGAGCAAAAGAAGTCACAGAGTCAGAAGCCCCTGATCTTTACAGGATAGTGAGAAGACTTGCACAAAAAGCAGAGATACCCATGCCCAGGGTTTATTTGATAAATCAGGACCAACCCAATGCATTTGCAACAGGCAGGAATCCGCAACATGCCGCTGTTGCTGTTACAACAGGTATTATGCGCATCCTTAGTCAAGAAGAGTTACAGGGTGTGATAGGCCATGAGCTTTCGCATGTCAAACATAGAGACATCCTTATAAGTACAATTGCTGCAACAATCGCAGGTGCAATAAGTTTCCTTGCTCAAATGGCACAGTGGACACTGCTTTTTGGTGGCCACCGTGGAGATGACGACGAAGGAGGAAGTCCTATAGCAGCTATTATCATGATGATCGTAGGTCCAATTGCTGCTCTGATTGTTCAAATGGCTATCTCAAGGTCAAGGGAATATGCCGCAGATGAAGGCGGTGCAAAAATTGCGGGAAACCCACGATATCTTTCAGAGGCACTCAAAAAACTTAACATGGCATCCCAGAAGATTCCAATGAATGCCAACCCTGCAACATCCCATATGTTTATAGTCAACCCATTATCAGGGGGGGGGATAGTGAAACTCTTCAGTACACATCCACCTATAGAGGAGCGAATAGCAAGGCTCGAGTCCATGAGCCTTTAATTTGGGCTTGACTCTTAGCATATTCATTGCCCAAAATATTGCTACCTTATGAAGGCTCTGGTAACAGGATCTACAGGCTTTATAGGAAGCCACCTATGTGAGGAACTCATCAAGAGAGGTTACGAGGTTACCTGTCTGGTAAGAAAGACCTCTAACCTTAAATGGATTGAGAACCTTGATATAAAACTCATTTCAGGTGACTGCACAAATGTGCAATCTCTTCTCGATGTGGTTAGTGATTATGACTATATTTTCCACCTCGCAGGGCTCACAAAGGCAAGATCAGCAGATGAATTTTTCCATATCAATACAAAAGGAACTGAAAACTTGATAAAGGCTGTTGCGGAAAAAAATTCAAAGCTGAAAAGATTTGTATATCTAAGCAGCCTATCTGCAGCAGGCCCGAGCACAAATGGGACCCCTCTACAAGAGGATTCGAGTCCATCGCCTGTCTCAAACTATGGCAGAAGCAAACTTGAAGGTGAGAAGGCAGTTTTGAAATATAAAGACTTAATACCCTTTACCATTCTTAGGCCACCTGCTGTATATGGGCCAAGGGATAAAGATCTACTTATATTTTTCAAGATGCTTAAAAAAGGTATTTTCCTTGACTGGGGAAAATGTTATTATTCATTGCTTTATGTTGATGACCTGATTCAGGGTATAATACTTTCTGCAGAAAGCAGGGAGGCTGAGGGTAAGATATATTTTTTATCGGACAATAAACTTTACACAAATGACGAGATAGCTAATGAAATATCCTCTGCACTTAATACAAAGGTAATGCGCCTCAGATTACCTAAGTTTATTATGCCATTTTGCTCGTTTATAGGGGAGAGAACAAATAAACATGGGATCATCAACAGGGATAAGATGAGGGAACTTGCTTATTCTCACTGGATATGTGACTCCGAAAAGGCAAAAAAAGAAATCGGCTTTATACCAAAGGTTGGAATAAAGGAAGGGATAAAATGGACAGCAGATTGGTACAGGATTCAGAGATGGCTGTAAAAAAGTCAACAGACATATTTGATAAGTGTTTCAGGTTTGATAAGGCTAAATCACTTATATCTCATGGGCTATATCCTTATTTCAGGGTTATCGAAAGTGCCCAGGACCCTGAGATTATAATGAATGGCCGGAAGATGATAATGGTAGGCTCAAACAACTATCTTGGGCTGACAAACCACCCAAAGGTCAAGGAAGCTGCGATAGAGGCCATAAAAAAATATGGTACTGGTTGCGCGGGATCAAGATTTCTAAACGGCACCCTCGACATACATGTCAAACTCGAGGAGAAACTCGCCGGTTTCATAAGGAAAGAGGCTGCGCTTATTTTTTCGACAGGCTTTCAGGTAAATTTAGGTGTGATCTCAGCCCTTGTCGGCAAGGATGATGTTGTAATAATCGACAAGATGGATCATGCAAGCATTATAGACGGCTGCAGATTATCTTTTGGAGAAGTAAAGAAGTTCAAACATAATGATATGGCCGATCTCGAGCGGTTACTCACAGAATACGAAGACAAAGACAAACTAATAGTTGTTGACGGCGTATTCAGTATGGAGGGAGATATAGCAAACCTTCCTGAAATTGTCGCGCTTGCAAAAAAATATGGCGCAAGGACAATGGTTGATGATGCGCACAGCATAGGTGTACTTGGAAAGACAGGCCGGGGCACAGCAGAGCACTTTGGTCTTGAAGATGAGGTTGATCTCATAATGGGCACATATAGTAAATCCCTTGCCTCTATTGGAGGCTTCATCTCAGGGTCAGCAGATGTAATCCATTACATAAAACACTCTGCAAGGTCTTTAATCTTCAGCGCAAGTCCGCCGCCGGCATCTGTTGCCTCTGTTAGTGCTGCTGTAGACATCATCGAAAATGAACCCGAGCGAAGAGAAACGTTATGGAAAAATACCAGGAAGATGCTTAAAGGCTTCAAAGATCTCGGCTTTGAGGTGGGACCCAGTCAGACACCAATAATACCCATAGTAGTTGGCGAGGATGAGAAGGCATTTATTATGGCAATGATGCTTCAGGAGGAAGGTGTATTCGCAAACGTAGCTGTAAGCCCTGCAGTGCCAAATGGTAGAGCACTTATAAGGACAAGTTACATGGCTACCCATACAGATGAGCATCTCGATATTGTACTTAAGGCATTTGAGAAGGTTGGCAGGAAGTTAGGCATTATAGGATGATAGAAGTCCTTGAGGTTAAGTCTAAAAAGGACCTCAATGACTTCATAAAACTACCTCTTTCTCTTTATTCAAAAGATCCATTCTATGTTCCTCCCCTTATTACTGAGATGCAGGAACAGTTTTCTGACAAAAATCCATTCTTCCTGCATGCAACTGCAAGATACTTTCTTGCAAAAGAAGAAGGCAAACTCGCAGGGGGGATAATCTCTATCATTAATCAGAGGCATATCGAATTTCATAATGAAAGGGCAGGCTTCTTCGGTTTCTTTGAATCCTCTAATAATCAGGGAGTTGCTTCAGCCCTTCTTGATAAGGTTTCAGAAATTCTTCGGAAAGAAGGTATGGATATAATACGCGGGCCGATGAATTTCTCGACCAATGAGGAATGCGGCTTTCTGATAGAAGGGTTTAACAGTCCTCCTATGCTTATGACACCTTACAATCCTTCTTACTACAATGACCTTATGGAAAATTATGGTATGACAAAATCAAAAGACCTTTATGCTTATATATATGATGTTACTGAAGAGCTTCCGGAAAAAATCCTAAGGGTTGCTGAAATAGCAGTAAAAAACGGGATAAATGTCAGACCTGTGAACAAAAAGAAATTTGATGATGAGATGAATATATTCAAGGATGTATATAATTCAGCATGGGGAAAAAACTGGGGGTTTATACCGCTTACAAATGAAGAGCTTACTTATCTTGGAAAAAGGCTGAAAACAATTGCAGTGCCCGAGCTTACACTAATTGCTGAAAAGGACAAAGAGCCGGTTGGCTTTATGGGATTATTACCAGATTTTAACTTTGTCCTTAGATATATGAAGGGTAAAGTCAGTCCAATAAGCATTGCAAAAGCATTCTATTATTCAAAAAAGATAAAAGACCTCAGGTTGCTTCTCCTCGGCATTAAGGCAGAATACAGGAATAAAGGCATTGATGCCCTCCTCTTTAGGGAAGGGTTCAAAGGGGTTAAAAAAGGCGGCTATAAACGAGTTGAATTTTCATGGATACTCGAGGACAATATCCCTGTCCAGAGGATTGTTGAGATGATAGGGGGAAGATTGTATAAAAAATACAGGATTTATGAAAAGAGATTATGACTTAAATTTAGCGATTTTTATTACACATTCAAGATGCTTCTTTCAATACTCGTTACACTTTTAAGAGGCAGAGGGGAGGGGTTGGGGAGGGTGAAAATTGAAAAATGGAGATTGACTTAATCAATTTATTTTTGATAATTTACTAAAGAGTGCATAAGTAAGGCCACATTGTATGTCATTCCCGCTTGACGGGAATCTTTCTGAAAGAAGGATTGCGGACAAGCCGCAATGACAGAAATCATTAGCATTAGAAGGATGTGGTTTTACTTATGGTTTTATTAGTAAGTTACAATTTTACTTTCAGGTGATAGATGATTAAAAGCTTTAGAAACACAAAAGCCTATCTTTTTCTTGTCTTTGTTTTTTTTGCGGCTGTTTCTGTTTTTTTAGTCCCTGATATCTCTTTTTCCCAGCAGTTCCCTGATTGTATGCGATGTCACAAGGACAAGGCTGCAGGAAAGTATATTCATCCTGTAGGTTGTGTTAAATGTCATACTTACGCCCATATTACAGGAACAAAAGAGAAGTTTCCTAAATATTTATTTGCAAGAGGAGTCGAACTTTGCTGGGGTTGTCACGATAAATCTAAATTTACTAATAAAGTGGAGCACCCACCTGTGGCAAAGGGGGAATGTTTATCATGCCATAATGTCCATACCTCAGATACCAAGGCGCTACTGCTTGCCCCTATGCCTGATGAGTGTTTTATGTGTCATGCCAATTCGGATTTTATAAGAAAATCCAAGCATCCTCCGGTAGCAGAGGGAAAATGTATGGGATGTCATGATGCCCACAGCAGCGAGGTAAAGAAACTTCTCCTTGCAGAGATGCCAGAGGAATGTTTTCTATGTCATAAGAAGGAGAAGTATATTTCAGAGGCAAAGAAGAAACATCACTCACCTGTGGCAACGGGATTGTGCCTGAACTGCCATGAACCGCACTCCTCAGACGCACAGAAATTGCTTTTAAAACCCACCCCTGATGTATGTTATATGTGCCACGACGGTTCTGATTTTAAGAATAAATATAATCATTCACCTGTTGCATCAGGCATGTGCATGAGCTGTCATGAACCGCATCAGGGCGATGTGGAAAAGCTCCTTCTTGCTAAGTCTCCAGAACTCTGTTTTAACTGCCATGATAGGGGAGAATTTGACAGGAAAAATCCTCATCCTCCTGTAGCATCAGGCATGTGCAATGTGTGTCATGACCCCCATGCCTCTCCGTATGTAGCACTGCTTTATAATCCGACAACCGATGAATGCCTGCTGTGCCATCCGAGGATTGGCAAAGCTCCACATGCAGCAGGTGGTTTTTCACAAGTAGGCCATCCACTTAAAGGTAGAAAAGACCCGATGTCCAGATATGGTGAGCTTTCATGTGCAAGCTGCCATAATCCACACAGCTCTGATTATATAAAGCTCTTCAGGTATGAGGCAAAAACAGCCTTTGAACTATGCACACATTGTCATGCATATAAGAAAAAGAAGTAAGACGTAAGAAGTAAGACGTAAATTGAGCGATTCTTTTATTAAGGAGTGCAAATAATATGCATAATGATATGGACCAGTAAGCAGGCGGGGTTTTCTAACCCCGCTTCCAAAATATAATTATTTCTTCACGTTGAAAATTGTCTAATCGAATAAATGCCAGGAAAACCTGCCTGGTCAATTGTCATTAATTGTCGTTGATGCTGGCATTATTTATGCTATATTCTGGCATTATTTATGCTATATTAAATAATAATGAAAAGACAGATAACTTTAATCAAAAGAATTCCCCGAAGTTCTGTATCGAGGTTTTCCTTGTCATTCCTGCCCCGTATCGTAGTACGGGGTAAACTCCAGCAGGAATCCAGGAAAAAAAGACAAACTGGATTCCGCATCCCCCGATCGGAGTCGAGGGCAGGCAAGTGCGGAATGACAAATTTGTTACCTATTGTTCAGTATTCGATACCTCGCAGCTTGTTGCGGGGTAGTTCATTAGTTATTATCCTTTCCCTGTGTATTCTATTTATCCTACAGCCTTCAAAAAATAGCTCTGCTACAGTCTCCGGAGATTGTGAAGTCTGTCACGGTCTTTACCCGGGGATGACGGAGGAAGTTGAACCTGGTAAGCCTCAGTATGTCTTGAAAAATGTCCTCTGTGTAAATTGCCACTCAAATTCTGACAGGGATACCATAAAAATTTTAGGTGGTGCGAGGGTGCCTGTGGTCAACAACACCGTAAAGCCGGTCAAACCTCTGGCGGGCGGCAATTTCTATTATGTGGCGAAGGATTTTGGTGATAGGAAGGGGCATAATGTGGATGGTGTTACTTCAGTGGATACAAAATTCCAGAGGAGCCCCCCAGGATATGACAGGATATCCGATCCCTCTGCAAGGGGATATAATCCTGAAAAACCTTTTGCATGTGCAGGTTCTAACGGCTGTCACGGCAACAGAAATGTGGAAGATCCCTTTGATTCAATTATGGGAACCCATCATGCAGATGATAGCGATATAGACGGCAGCACAACTGCCAGGAGCTATAGATTTTTAAAAAATACAAATAAGGTAAAAGGTGTTGTGGGTCTTGAGGATGATGAATGGAATCAGAACAGTTCTTCAAAGAAACATAACGAATATTCTCCATCCATTGATATTCTCTGTGCAAGCTGCCATGGTTATTTTCACAGCAAGGATAAAACAGGAAAGGAAAGGCCGTGGTTCAGACATCCCACAGATATTGTCCTGCCAAAGGGTGGTGAGTATACGAATTATAACCCTGATTTTCCTCCCCCACCTGATAGACCTGACTTAAGGACTTACAGCCTCGATGCCCCGGTAGGCAGAGAAAAAATCCCGGGATTACCGAGCGATGAGGTTAATCCGGGCAAAGATATTGTCATCTGTCTCTCATGCCATGTTGCACACTCAAGTCCTTTTGCATCTATGTTGAGATGGGATTATGATGCCATTGTTGCTGGAGAGGAAGGGAAGGGCGGTTGTTTTATATGTCATACCGGCAAAGGCGAATAATAATGAGCAAAGAGCTATGAGCTATGAGCAGAGAGCGTAGAGCAAAGAGCCATGAGCCAAGAGCCAAGATGAAAAGAACTTTATTCATTAATCTCCTCTTACCTCCCTATTCCCCCCTTACCAAGGGGGGACACAGAGGGGTCAAAAAGGGGGGGGTAGGTGGATTAGTGCTTTTTACTCTATGCTCTATGCTCTATGCTCTATGCTTTCCCTATATGGTTGATGCTCGTGTAAAAGGCAAGTGCAAGGATTGCCATAGTATGCATTATAGTTATGAGGGTAGGGAAATGACATACGGCGGTCGCGCCGGGCCTTTTCCTGCCCTTACAGAGGGCGGCTGCATTGGCTGCCACGGTCAGGCACCTTATGGAACCGAGAATATCATAACCATCGGAAAGGCAAGGATTCCACAGGTACTCCACCATATGCAAAACGGAGACCTTGCCGGTGGAAATTTCTATTATGTTGCAGATGGTTATAATCCTGATTATTCCAGAGGTCATAATGTAGCGGAAATCTCCCTTCAGGAGAATCCACCTATGGATGTGCCGCCTGGTTTTATACGAAGCGTTATAATTCCCGGTGGAATAGGGCCCGCGGATTGGCCAGGCCAGCGACAGCTCACCTGTGCCGGGACATGGGGCTGCCACGGAGACAGGACTATAGAGGACCCGTATAAATCCATTTATGGCGCACACCATACAGATGACAGTGAGATTGATGGCTCAACAGTGGGCAAAAGTTATCGCTTTCTCTACGGCATAACCGGAAAGGAGCATAAAGACTGGGAATATCTGGCAACAATTGATAATCATAACGGTTATAGAGGTGATATGAATCATAGCTCTATGGATACTATAAGTTACCTCTGTGGTGAATGTCATGCCAGGTTTCATCCACATGCAAATCTCGGCGGCAGCAGGGAGGTTGGTCAGGTTTATAATTCTTTATGGCTCAGGCATCCTTCTGACATCGCATTCAGCACTGTACACGGCGGCTTTGCAGGCTCTGAGTATCAGGGTTACGTGAGATATAGCCTTGAGGCACCAGTTGCCTACAGCAGACCAACAGGTGGAGAGGAGGTCGTGGATATGAACAGCATAATTATGTGCCTTTCATGCCACAGGGCGCATGCAAGCCAAAATCCTGATATACTGAGATGGGATTATGACAAAGTGATTGCGGGCAGTACGCCTTCCGGCACGTCCTGTCTGACATGTCATACAAGGAAAGGGCAATAAAACAGTCAATAGTCATCAGTCAGTAGTCAATAGTCAAGAGATAACGCCCCTGCCTTCGGCATCCCCTCTTAAGATAAGAGGGGAGAAAGGGGAGTTATGATTTCCAGGGTTATTGGTGAGCCCTTTGTCATTCTGAGCGGAGCGAAGAATCTCAATGAGATCCTTCTCGGGCGTTGCCCTCAGGATGACTGCTTCGCGGTCAGTTTGCCACGCTCCCGTTGGTCGCTCGCAATGACAATGTAACGTATAGTGTTTTATCCGTAAGGCCGGAGGCGTTGCGGATAAAACACTATACGTTACACTTATTATATCAGAGCGGCCTGTTGTATGTTTTATTTCTCTGTCCATTTCTTTCTCATACGAAACAACCTTCGGCTTTTTCTTCGGTGCCCATCCGTGCTTGTGTGGTTTACAGAGGGCACAGCCTTTCGATTTCTTGTCTTTATAAACCTTTCCCACTCACCTCTATTCTACCACAAAGAATGTAAATGACATAGGGGTCGCTTCAGTAATTCTCGGTGAAAAAGAGACGAGATTGCTTCAGGATAAGGCCCTTCGCAATGACAGATTACGAAAACTTGTCTTGTCATTGCGAGCGGGGCGAAGCAATCTCAAGGGTCTTCAATCTCACCGAGAATTGCTGTGAAAAAGCCCTTTCACTTTACAAAAAGCGTTCTGATAAGTCGTGGGGGATGGTTGATTGTTTTTCATTTATTGTAATGGATGAATTCGGGATAAAACAGGGACTCACTTTTGATGAACATTTCAGGCAGGCAGGCAGGCAGGTTATAAAGTTCCTTTATTATAGCAATACTCGCAGGCTAAAGCCTGCGGCTACTACAAAAAACTTTTGTAATAACTTCAACTACTCAGGTCTTACACTACTATCTATCTTCTGAGGTTTTTCTATCATATCCATCCATTTTACCAGCCAGACTCTTCCAGTTGCAGGTCTGTATGAGCTTGACCATTTGATGCACGGCTCCCCTTTCAATGATCTTCCATCTATGGGATTCTTTTTCCACTCCGTAGAAAGGATAGTCTCTTTGGCTTGCTATAGCCTGCATTCGTGCCTTTTGTAACTCTCATCTCCACCTTATATCAGTTTAGGGTGTTTCGTGCTCAGAATTTCCTTAGCACGTTCGATATCGTTTCTTATATGTTTCTCGAGACTGAGAAAGTCAGGGAAAAGTCGTTCGCCCCTTAACCTGTCTATAAAATAGATTCTTATATCCTGTCTGAGAAGGTTACTGGAAAAGTTGAATAAATGTACCTCATAACTTACTTCAGTGTTACCAAATGTTGGGTTTTTACCGATATTCGCAACCCCTTCATAGATACTGTTATTAAAACCTACCCTGACAGCATATACACCTTCCTTTGGTGCAATTTCAAGAGGGGTTGTTATATTTGCAGTGGGTACATTTAAAAGGTTTTTACCTCTGCCTTTCCCTTTTATCACGCTTCCCTCTATTGAGTAAGCTCTTCCAAGGAAGATTGAGGTCTCATAGACAGCTCCTTTCAAGAGCAGGCTTCTAATACTACTACTGCTAACAATATTTCCATCAATCCTGACATTCCTTACTGCCTTGACCCTAAATCCATATTTTTCCCCTCTCCTCCTCAATAGTTCTACTGTACCTTTTTTATTCTTTCCAAAGGCATAATTAGTGCCTACAATTATCTCTTTTGCATTTATTTTTTTTACAAGCACATCCTCAATAAAATCATCAGGAAGGAGGTTAGCAAACTCTTTATTAAAGTTTATGCAGAGCAAGACATTTATACCGATTTTCTCAATCAACTTTGCCTTTTCCTCAAGTGTTGTAAGTATCCTTATCTTTCTCTCAGGGGCAAGAACCTTCATCGGGTGGGGCTCGAATGTGACAGCCATTGATGTCCCTTTAATCTCTTCAGCCCTTTTTAATACTTCGAGGATTATTTTCTGATGACCGAGATGGACACCGTCAAAATTGCCTATAGTTAAAACTGTATTAGGATAACTCTTGTTTAAGGCTTCGAGCCCTCTGATTATCTCCATTTTCTGCCTCTTTAAGAAGTTTTTTACAGATTATCTTAACTTGTTCCATTGTTTCTTCAATTGTGCCGTTGTTGTCTATTACAAAATCAGACCGTTTGATCTTCTCATTTATCGGAAGCTGAGCCTTCAACCTGAGAAGTGCTTCTTTCCTTGTAATCCCATCTTTTTCAAGACGGTTTAAAGCAGTCTCCTCTTTTGAATATACTGTAATTGTCCTGTCAAACCTGTCTTCATATCCTCTTTCATAAAGCAAGGGCACAGCAATTATTATAACCTTATCCTTATTATTTATTTTATCTAAATAAATTTTTATCCTTTTAAATACGAGTGGATGAAGTATATCTTCAAGAGCATGTCTTAATACATCATCTTTAAATACTAAATCTGCAACTTTTTTTTTGTTTAGACAACCGTTCTTATAAAATACATTTTCACCTAAAAGTCCTCTGATTTTTTTGAGGACATCCTTTTCTATAAGCAGTAATTCAACAATTCCATCTGCATCGATTGTAATCACTTTGAACTTCTTGAACATATGAAGAACCGTGCTCTTCCCCATCCCGTAATTCCCGGTCAGCCCAACAAGAAGCATAAATAATATTATACACCAACTTAAATTTTCAGACTCTTTATCTTACTGACAGGTTAACTGGAAGTAGAAGAAATAGCTTTGCAAAATAGCCTTGTAAAATTGCAATAATATTGATAATATGTTTGTATGAATTTCATAAAAAGAAGCATTACAGATGTTTTACTGCAAAGATTAACAAAAGAGCATATAGTCGTTTTAACAGGGGCAAGGCAGACAGGCAAGACAACCTTGTGCGAGAGCATCCTGCCAGGACTTTTAGGCACGCCGTTTTCATATATATCATTTGACGACCCTGATGAGCGACTGAGATTTCAAAAATCAGCAATTGAGATTCTGGAATCTCTTGATACACCCTTAATTATCCTTGACGAGGTGCAGAAGATACCTGCATTGTTTGACCCCTTAAAATATGTTGTAGACAAACAGAAAAAACAGAGGATAAAAAGGGCATATATCCTGACAGGCTCATCACAGATACTCTTGATGAAGAATATAAAAGAGACCCTGGCAGGCAGGGTAGCGTTATTCAATCTATATCCCTTTTCCCTTTCCGAAGTAATCGGGAGTGGTGATACGCCTTTTTTAACACGGGTCTGGGGGGGGAAAACAATAACAGATAACAATCTGAAATCGTTTAATATTTTGTCCACTGAGACAACCCGTAATACAATGAATGTCAGAAATGAGCACCAGCTTTGGGGAGGATACCCGCCTATATGGATGAGGGAAACAAAGGAAGACAAGATTAAGTGGTTAAAGGACTATCGTAAAACGTATATCGAAAGGGATGTCCTTGATGTAGGGCAGATAGCAAATATAGATAACTTTATCGTTGCCCAAAAACTTTTGTGTGCCAGAACAGGACAGATTTTCAGTATCAGTGAAGTGGCGAGGGATTTATCTTTAGCAGTAAACACCATAAAACGGTATATAAAACTGTTGAACTAAGCCGCTAAGGCGGCAGCTTTAACAGCCTCAAGCAATAAGCCTTCAAGTCGTAATTCTGCGTTTAATAACCCTGACAGGTCTCGCTACAATATCTCCAAAACCCATTAACAAGGAGGTATTGTATGAAACCGCTGAGGCAAAAGATGATCAACGACATGAAACTGAGGAGATTCGCACAATCGACACAAGAGGCATATGTGTCGGCAGTGGCAGACATGGCGAAGCATTACAATAAGTCGCCGGACTTGCTCGACAAGGAGAAGATACAAAAGTATCTTCTGTATCTCATGGATGAGAGACATCTGGCGTGGAGCACGTGCAATGTTGTGGTATCGGGACTGAGATTTTTCTATACGCAGACGCTGGGGATGGCTTCAATGCATTTGGGCATACCGCCGATGAAGTCTCAGACGAAGCTGCCGGAGATCTTCAGCTTCGAGGAACTCGAACGACTGTTTAAGTGCGCCTCGAACCGCAAGAACAAGGCGGTGTTGATGACGACCTATGGGGCAGGCCTGCGGGTAAGTGAAGTGGTAAACCTGAAGCTGAGCGACATAGATAGTTCCAGGATGACGATCATGGTCCGTCAGGGCAAGGGGAACAAAGACCGTTATACGGTACTTTCGAGCCGGTTATTGACGGAGCTTCGGGCCTACTACAGAGAGTATAGGCCCCCTTTATGGCTTTTCTACGGCAGTTATACCGGCCAGAGGATGAGCATAGGCACGGCCCAGACGCTATACTACAATGCAAAGGAAAGGGCGGGAATAACAAAAAAGGGCGGCATTCACACGCTCAGGCATTGTTTTGCCACACATCTGCTTGAGGCCGGAGTGGACCTCAGGACCATCCAGTCGTTGATGGGTCATGCCTCGATAATAACGACAATGGGCTATCTGCGCGTCACGAGCAAGAAGCTGGCCGCCACAAAGAGCCCACTTGATCTCATAGAAACACCGACTGTCAGGAGGTTGTCTGAGAAGTAAGCGCCGTGGCGTTGTCCACGGAGCCCCTCCGACCGGAGACGGCAAAGAGATGGGAATTAGCCGATATCTTCCTGGAGTTCGGAGAGAGCTACAGAAATACAAACCCATTGCCTCGCAGTCATCTTAAGGTAATGCACGCAATAGAGGTATGCCGCACCTCGTATCTGGGCGGGCATGTACAGAAGTGCGACACATGCGGATATGAACAGCACGCATATAATTCCTGTCGCAACCGGCATTGTCCGAAGTGCCAGAGCCTGACAAAGGCGCAATGGCTGGAAGACAGGAAGGCCGAGCTTCTGCCCGTGCCATACTTCCACAATGTCTTTACGCTGCCGCATGAATTGAATCCTATAGCCCTGTGCAACAAGAAGGTGATCTATTCTATGTTGTTTAAGGCCGTCTCGGAAACCCTTCTTCAATTCGGCAGGAACAACATGGGAGGCACGCTGGGCTTTACTGCAATACTTCACACCTGGGACCAGAAGTTGTTAGATCATCTTCACCTGCATTGTGTTATAGCAGGCGGCGTCCTCTCCAGGGATAAAACAAGATGGATACAGACGAAGAATAACTATCTCTTCAATGTAGAGGCCCTTTCCATGGTATTCAGGGGAAAGTTCATAGAATATCTGGAGAAAGCCCATGCAAAGGGAAAGTTGGAGTTTCCGGGAAACACTGCAAAGTATGCAACGGACGAAAAGTTCTCCAAACTGATAAAAGCCCTCAGGTCCAAGGACTGGGTAGTGTTTTTGAAGAAGCCCTTTGCAGGACCTCCGGAGGTACTTGACTACATCGGCAGATATACGCACAGAGTCGCCATATCCAATAATCGCATAGTGAATGTTCAGGACCGCAAGGTCACCTTTACCTACAGAGACAGGAAGAACAACGACACCCTCAGATTGATGACCCTGGAGGCGGGAGAATTCATCAGGAGGTTTCTGCTTCATGTGCTCCCCGAGGGGTTCATGAAGATACGCCATTTCGGATTCCTGTCAAACAGGCATAAGAAAAAAAACGTACAACTCTGCCGAGAGCTGATCGGCGATAACACTCCAATGCCTGCACGTGCAAAGAAGACCGCCGGGGAACTGATGCTTGAGCTTACCGGAATAGACATTACCCGATGCCCCTGCTGCGGGGAAGGAACTATGACTACCATTTTGGAGATGCCGTATCCCTCACGAAGGACGCATATGCGCCCCCGTGCAGGATATCTGGATTCGTCATGATTATGCAGCTTGTCTATTGGAAACAGAGCGTGTCGGAAAGCTCAGTGGTGGGACGGTGGGCGGGTCTGTCTCAAGAGCCTGTTTTTAGACACAGCAAGCTTCTGGCAGCCCTCGCCAGAGCGGTGGTCCAATCAACAGGACCGGCAAAAATGCTCTTCAAGGACGGTCCGGGCCTTCTGTAATCAGCATTCACCCTTTACAATCCCCATACTGTTACTTTATATTCATGGCGATGGCTCAGTTCAACCTGTTTTATCCGCAACGCCTCCGGCCTTACGGATAAAACACTATACGTTAGGATGTAAAAAGATTTAACAAATGCCGAGAATATACCTACCAATTAATCATATCATAGATAACCGAATATCAATTACTAACGAGAAAGCAAGATATCTCATATCTGTTCTTAGATGTCGAAAAGGGGATGAACTGATTATATTTGATGGAAAGGGTAACTTCCTAAAGACAAGAATATTGAAGGCTGACAGAAGAGAGGTAATTACAGAGGTCATAGAAAATTTTTCATGCGATACCGAATCTCATATAGACATCACTCTTGTGCAGGGCCTTCTCAAAGGTGGGAAAATGGACATGGTTATCCAGAAAACAACAGAACTCGGGGTAAAGGAAATAATCCCTGTTGTTACTGAAAGGAGCCAGCTAAGAGAAACCATGAAGGTTGCACGCTGGAGAAAAATTGCAGAGGAGGCATCAAGACAATCAGGAAGAAGTATAATACCTATTGTTCATGACCCAATGGAGTTTAAGGAGTTTTTTTCTAAGCAAGCATCTATAAACTACCCCCCTCAGTCCCCCCTTACCAAGGGGGGAATTAAGGGGGGTGGTTTTATATTTTATGAAGAAGGCGGTATGAAGTTATCTGAAGCAGTAGAGATATTTAAGCAGAGATTTAATTACACTCTCCCCTCACCCCTCCCGTTAAGGGAGGGGAGACACACCCCTACACCCCTCTCAAGAGGGGATACATCTCTGCACCCCTCTCAAGAGGGGACTATATCAGACTCGCAACCCAGTAATCCCCCCATCCCCCCTTTAGTAAAGGGGGGCGAGGGGGGATTTTTTGTTTTCATTGGCCCTGAAGGTGGATTTACAAAGGAAGAAATCATTCTCGCAAAAGAAAAAGGTCTTCTTATCACTTCTCTTGGAGAAAGAATTCTCAGGGCTGAAACCGCTGCAATCTCAGCAGTGACATTATTACAGTTCTTGTTAGGGGATATGGGCTAACTGTCTTTTTCTCTTATAATCATAATACTGTCAACAGGTATAACAATCCAGCCACTTTCTGTTTCAAGGTGGACCCCGTCCTCCCCGACCTCAATGAGTTTGCCTGTATAAGTCATCCCTGGTGTTTCTACATCAACAATCTTTCCGACTAAATCTATCACAGTTACCTCCATCACTATCGTCTGCTCATTCCCTGATTATGTACTATCTCAGCTCCAATCAGAAAGATGCACGAAAAATAAAACATCCAGAGCAGAAACATAACAAAAGCAGTCAGTGGGCCGTATATTGTGCCGAACTTCACGACACTGCCAACATACCATGTAAAGATATGCTTTGCAATCTCAAGGAATACTGTTGTAAAAAGTGCGCCAATAAATGCGTGAGAGATTCTAACCCTGGGTTTAGGGGAAAAAACATAAATTACTGTAATGGTAAAAAGAATCATGAAAAATGGCACCACATACCGTATAAGAAAGACTGTTATCATACCTATCCTTAATTCTGGAAAGACTTCCCTCAATGCCCTGAGGAGGGGGATCAGTGACGTTGCTACAAAAGAAACGATAAGCATAATGATAATAAGCGTAACAATAATCAATGACAGGAGGATTGACCAGAAAATTGACCTTTTCTTTTTGACCTTGAAGATTACATTTAATGCATTCTCAATAGAGGAGAAAACCGGTAAAGAAAGGATTCCATAAAGCACCAGGCTAAATTCACCAATGCCTTTGAATGTGATGAGTTTCCCAAGCTGCTTTGTAATCTCAGATGTTATATCAGGGAAAAAATTTATAAGCTTATTAAAAAAAAATTGATAGAACCCGTGATAGTGTCCGAGTAGATATCCAAATATGGTTATCAGGAAAAGACTGAATGGTATAAGCGCCATCATAGTAAAGTAGGAAATTGAGCCTGCAAGCATAATCCCACCGTCTTTAAAAAAATCTATAAAACTTCTTACAATGATTTTAAAATACTTCACCTAAAAATTCCTCAAATCCCCCCTCACCCCCCTTTTCTAAAGGGGGGCGTGGGGGGATTACTTATTCTTATTTTTTGTGTCTATCTCCTATCCTTTTCTTTGGTCTTGACATAAATCCTTATCGGTGTTCCCTTGAACGAAAACCTGTTTCTTAACCCTTTTTCTATAAATCGTAGGTATGTATCCTTTAAGGTAGAGGGATAATTGGTGAAGACTACAAAAGCAGGCGGTTCTGTCTTTACCTGTGTTATATAGTAAAATTTCACAGCCTTACCTTTCACAGATAAATATGCGCCTGACAAAGCCTCTCTGAAAAACCTATTTAGATCTGCTGTTGGTATCCTTTTCCCCCTTTCTTTTATTATCTCGTCAATCATTGGAAAAATGTTTGTAATGCGTTTCTTCTCCAGAGCTGATACAGTCAGAACAGGCACATAGGGCATAAACCACATCTTCCTGCTCAGTTTATCTACCAATATTTTATATGCCTCCTCAGGTTTATCAACAAGATCCCATTTGTTCAGGAGAAAGATTGCACTCTTGCCGTATCCCTCAACAATACCTGCTATTTTCTGGTCTTGCTCTGCTATAGCATTATTTGCATCTATGACAATCAGCGCTATATCGCATCTCTCTATGCTCCTGATCGCCCTGACCATTGAGAACCTCTCAATTGAGTAACCAACCTTACCTTTTCTCTTGAGCCCTGCTGTATCTATTAATAGATATTTCCTGCCATAATAAGTACATATACTGTCTATAGAGTCTCTCGTTGTCCCGGGAACAGGGTTCACTATCATCCTCTTCTTACTGAGAAGGGTATTAATTAAAGTGGATTTCCCCACATTTGGTCTTCCTACAACTGCAATCTTAGGATAATCAATTTTTTCCTCCACATATAATGGTAATATAGAAATTAGCTTGTCCATAAAGTCATCATACCCATATCCGGTTGCAGCAGAAACAGGCCATAATTCCTCCGCACCTATCTGATAAAAATCATGGAGCCTTTCCTCACGTGTTGGACCGTCAATCTTATTTACTGCCCAGAGAACTTTTTTGCCTGACGCCCTGAGCAATCTTGCGAGGTCCATATCAGACGGGGTTAGGCCGTCCTTTCCGTCGAGTAAATGGACAATAACATCTCCCTCCTCGATAGCGAAAATGGCATGTTCTTTAATCTGAAGGAATATATCCTCCGGAGGTTTTGGATAAAAACCCCCTGTATCAACAACAATAAAAAATTTACCTTCCCATTCTGCATCAAGATAGTTCCTGTCCCTTGTGACGCCAGGGACATTCTCAACAATCGCTGTATGTGACCGAGTCATCCTGTTAAACAGGGTGGACTTGCCAACATTCGGCCTTCCAACTATTACTACAATAGGTTTTGGCATAGGTTTAATTTTACACTTTCTCGATTCCTTCTTTTATTTTTCGTGCAAGTTCTTTGACCGTTTTGAATTTATATGCATATTGGTTAAAGGATTCTGTTAAATATAGAGAAACCGGGACTCTCCCCTTGCGGGAAAGGGTGAGGGTGAGGGTGAGGGTGAGGGTGAGGGGTATTTCTCACAATTCCAGTTCTTCTGGTGTTCCAATCCTTCCCAGCACTGCTGATGCGGCTGCAACTGCAGGGTTGGAGAGATATACTTCACTTTCAGGATGACCCATCCTGCCGACAAAGTTCCTGTTCGTTGTCGCAATAGCCCTTTCCCCCTTTGCAAGTACTCCCATATGTCCTCCGAGACATGGGCCACATGTTGGAGTAGAAACAACAGCCTCAGCTTCTATAAATATATCCAGCAGCCCTTTTTTCATTGCCTGTCTGTAAATCTTCTGGGTTGCAGGTATCACAATCATCCTTACATTTGGATTAACCTTCCTTCCCTTTATAACTGTTGCAGCTTCAATTAAATCCTCAAGCCTGCCGTTTGTACAAGAGCCGATAACCACCTGATCAATGGAGACCTCAAATAGCTCTGCTGCGGGTCTTGTATTTGATGGAAGATGAGGACATGAAACAGTAAGAGGGATCTTTGAGCAGTCATAATCACGAATGTCAGCATATTTTGCATCTTTGTCAGATTTGTAAAACTTAGATGGCCTTTTAGCCCTGTTTTTTACATACGACTTTGTTATTTTATCAGGAACGATTATTCCACTCTTGCCCCCAGCCTCAATAGCCATATTACATATAGTAAGCCTTCCATACATTGGAAGATTACCTATAATCTCTCCTTCAAATTCCATTGTCATGTAGAGTGCGCCGTCAACACCTATATCTCCAATTGTATGAAGTATCAGGTCTTTTCCGCCGACCCATTTATTGAGTTTACCGTAATATATAAATTTCATTGATTCAGGCACCTTAAACCAGCATTCCCCTGTTGCCATTGAGGCAGCTACATCTGTTGAGCCAACGCCTGTAGAGAATGCCCCGAGGGCGCCGTAGGTGCATGTATGGCTGTCAGCGCCGATGATTAAATCCCCAGGCACAACAAGCCCCTCTTCAGGTAGAAGGGCATGTTCAATACCCATCCTTCCTACTTCAAAATAGAGGCCGAGGTTATATTCTCTGGAAAACTCCCTGAGCATCTTGCACTGCTCTGCTGCCTTTATATCTTTCTGTGGTGCGAAGTGGTCGGGGATGAATGCGATCCTGTTTTTATCAAAGACATCCTTTGCCCCGATCTTTTTGAATTCTGATATTGCAATAGGCGCAGTTATATCGTTTGCAAGTATGAGGTCGACCTTTGCATTTATTAACTCACCAGGTGAAACCTCTTTCTTACCTGAATGTGCAGCAAGAACTTTTTCCGTAATCGTCATATATCCTCCTATCCTTTCCTCTCAAAAGACTTACCAGCTATTAGAACAAAGATAATAGAGGTAAGAATAATTACTATTATATCTATTATAAACGGAAAGTCAGGACTCATCCTACCTGCTTCGAAGGTAAAGATTATGTGTTTTATGGCATCAACGCCATAAGTTAAGGGGTTTATCATTGAAACTATCCTTAAAATATCTGGCAGAAGTTTTACAGGGTACATCGCCCCTGAAAGAAAGAACATCGGCATGATTATAAAGTTCATTATTACACTGAAACTTTCGTAACTATCATAGAATGTCGCAAGGACAATCCCGAAAGCAGATATAGAAAATGATATAGAGGCGCATATAACAATAACCCATATGATTTGTAATATGCCGAGCTTAAAACCTATGAACGGAAACAGGGCAAGGATAATTGCTGCTTGTATGGTTGATACAACTGTTCCGCTCAGTGCCTTGCCGATAACTATGGAGAACCTTGATACAGGTGCAACGAGGATCTCCTTCATAAACCCGAACTCCTTGTCCCAGATTATAGATATGGAGGAAAAGATGGAACTGAAGAGTATCGTCATCCCGATTATTCCCGGGAAGATGAACTGGGTATATGGTACTCCTGTATCACGAGGCACAAGTCTGGAAATGCCTGCACCAACTATGAATAACCAGAGGAGGGGTCTTGCAATAGCTGAAAAGAGGCGGCTCCTCTCCCTTACAAATTTCTTGAATTCTCTGGCGACTATTACGTAAATAGCATTGATTTCCACTAATGCCTTCTTCTGTATGCCCTTATAGACTCCCTGACTGAATCTTCTCCCGTTGCCTCTTCTTCTCTTATTGTCTTACCCGTGAGCTTTAAAAAGACATCATTCAGGGTCGGTCTCTGAAGCCTGACGGAAAGAACCTTTTCTCCAATAGTTCTTATTACTTCAGGAATACACGTATCGCCCATAGCACATGTCATAAACAGCTCGCTATCTTTCTCCGACACCCCGAATTTCAACAATCTTTCGATCTCTTTTTTTGCACTCGCATTGTCGGTCGTCTTTATATAGATGACATCTCCACCTATTGCTTTTTTTAATTCATCAGGAGTTCCAGCAGCAATTATTTTTCCATTGTCTATAATTGCAATCCTGTCACAGACTTCTGCCTCTTCCATGTAATGAGTGGTCATAAAAATGGTCACATTATGTTTTTCTGTAAGTTCTGCTATGAATTCCCACAGTTTAGTTCTGCTCTGGGGGTCAAGACCGAGCGTTGGTTCATCGAGAAACAGAACCCTCGGCCTATGTATAAGTCCCCTCGCAACCTCAAGCCTGCGTTTCATGCCGCCTGAAAATTTCTTAACGAGGTCATTCTTTCTCTCGTATAAGTCCAGAAACCTCAGGGCATCGTCTACACGTTGCTTCATTTCGTCTTTTGCAACATTGTAAAGATAAGCATGAAAGATAAGGTTTTCATAGGCAGTCAGGTCCTTATCAAGGGTTGTATCCTGAAAGACTATACCAATAGCCTTTCTAACCTCTGAAGGCTCTTTCATACAGTCGTATCCTGCAATAAAGGCACTGCCAGAAGTAGGAGAAAGAAGCGTACAGAGGACATTTATTGTAGTGGTCTTTCCGGCTCCATTTGGACCGAGAAAGCCAAAGATTGTGCCTTCTTTTACTTCGAAAGAAATATCATTAACAGCAGTGATATTGCCGAATCTTTTTATTAGATTTTCTACTTTGATTATTGGCATACTATTTGTACCACTCAATTTTATTCTTTGGTACATACCAGTGGATAAAATCATGCCATATTCCGAGTGGTGCTTTTTCTACTCCTTTGAACCTCTTATGAAGTACTGGCAGGGCATCAGGGACATACAGGAATGTACATGGCTGTTCATCTGAAAGTATTTCATGAATCCTGTGATATATCTTTTTCCTTTTCTCCATATCAAAGCTGCGTCTTCCCTCGATCAGTAGTTTATCCACCTCATAATTCTTATATGAGATAAAATTAAACTCACCCTCTTTTGTCTTTGAGGAATGCCATATGTCAAATATATCAGGATCCCTCGAAAGTGCCCAGCCCATGATAACAGCCTCGAAGCGTTTCTTATCAATAAATTCATGTAGCATAGCCTGCCATTCAAGAACCTTAATGTTCATCTTAATCCCTACCTTTTTTAGATTTTCCTTTATTATTTGTGCGGTCTTAAGCCTTGCATCATTCCCCTGGTTTACAAGCACAGTAAATTCAAATGGTTTTCCGTCTTTTTCGAGTAAACCGCTTGGCCCCTTTCTCCAGCCTGCCTCCTCAAAAAGCTTCCTTGATCTCTTAGGATCATACTCAAGGTCTTTTACCCCTGGGTTATATGCCCATGATTCCGGGGGAAAGGGTCCTGTGCATGGTGTCCCATAACCGAGCAAAACTCCAGCTATAATATCTTTTTTATTTATAGCATGAGTTATAGCCTGCCTTATCCTTCTGTCCGAAAATCTCTGGTCAAGAAGGTTATACCCAAGATATGTATATCCAAAAGAAGGATACCGGAATTTATGAAAGTATTTGTTGAAGAATTTTGTCTCTGCTTGAAGCTTATATTGAGGAGGTGTAAGTCCCATAAAGTCTATACCGCCAAATTTAAGCTCAAGAAACATTGTTGCAGTATCAGGTATGACGCGTAAGATGTATTTATCTATCATTGGCTTGCCCTCAAAGTAATTATCAAATGCCTCAAGAACTATCTTCTGACCCGTTACCCATTCCCTCAATTTATATGGACCAGTACCAATAGGATTTCTACTGTATATTTCGTTAGTTATATCCTTTCCTTCAAGCATATGTTTAGGTATTATACCCATGCCCCATGACTCAAGCGCAGGCGCGTAAGGCTCTTTGTAAACCACCCTTACCGTGTATCTGTCTAATGCCTCGACCTTTTCAACAGGCCCATAAGTACTGCTGTACGGTGTTGGAACTTTCGGATTAATCACCGTGTTATAAGTAAAAATAACATCATCGGCTGTGAACTCCACTCCATCATGCCACAAAACACCTTTTCTTAAATGAAAGATTATCTGAAGACCATCAGAAGAGACTTCCCACGACTCGGCAAGGTCACCTGTAATTTTTATATCTTTGTCATATTTTGTTAGTCCATTGAAAATCCAACCGCTTATATCTCCTGAGGCGCTGTCGGAGGCAAGCAGAGGCAGTAATTTTTTAGCATCTGCAAGTGAACCAATTGTTATGGCATTAGGTTTCTTGACATCCGGCTCACGACTGCAAGAAGTAAGGACTATAACCAGAATAAATAATAAAAAATAGCGAACATTGTTAGGTTTCATCTCTTTAAGATATATACTTTATCACAACGGTATATGTATTTGACACGTAACGGTTTTGTTATAATTATGTTACATCATGAAGGAGGTTAAAGATGAAGGTTATAGCTTTTAACGGGAGTCCGAGGGAAAAATCAGTCAATCCCTAATCTCTCAAACAACTTCACTATAATTGTATTTGATATAACTATTCCTTTTCTTGTAAGCCTGAGATAACCTCTCTCAATCTCGAGATAACCTTCATCAACTAATTCTCTGGATGCTTGGAGTATATTTATGTCATTCCTGCGGAAGCAGGAATCCAGAGAAGTAAAAAAGCTGGATTCCGCATCAAGTGCGGAATGACAACTCTGATTCCGCGAAACTGTGATGTCAGATAGTGTATTAATGTTTATTCCTTCTGTCTTTCTCAACTTTAAAAAAATTATTTCCTTTAATGTATCTGTTGGTGTTAGCTTGATTGATTCTATCTCAGGGATTATCCCGCTGTTCAAATCTTGTATATATCTGTTAATATCTTCGGTATTTTTTGAACGTATTCCATTGATAAAAGAGTGGGCTCCTGCACCAACTCCGATGTACTCTCCTCTATCCCAATAATTGAGATTATGAACGCATCTGAATCCTGGTAATGCAAAATTGGATATCTCATAGTGTTCATAGCCACAGCTTGCAAAATAATCTATTGCGTGGTTGTACATTTCAATGATCAGTTCTTCATCAGGCAATTTAATTTTATTTGCAAATTCCCCCTTACCCCCCTTTGCTAAAGTGGGGAATTTACCATTAATAATGTTTCCATCCCCATCGATGGGGGAGGGGTAGGGTGGGGGTGATTTTTTGTATTCATTTTCACCCTCCCCCTTATCCCCTCCCATCAAGGGAGGGGAAGTATAAGATATTTCGCGTTTATGTTGCGGGACGGGTTTATTAGATTTCAACAGTTTGTAAAGCGGCGTATTTTCCTCGAGTGTAAGTTCATAAGTGGAAATATGAGTTGGTGACAATTCGACTGCCGTTGAGATAGAATTATGCCAAGATTCAATCGCCTGACCTGGAACTCCATACATTAAATCAACTGAAAAATTATTTATGCCTTCTTTTTTAATTATCTCAATTGATCTTGAAGCATCTTCTGATGAATGAATCCTTCCGAGTGTTTTAAGCTCGTCATTATTAAATGATTGTATTCCAATGCTAAGCCTGTTAACCCCGAGAGAAAGCACCGTATTTATTTTAGATTCATTTATTGTCCCGGGATTTGCCTCTACTGTTATTTCAATATCAGACGAGAAACTAAAATTATCTTTCAGGCATATAAATAGTTGTTTAAAACATTCATCAGGCAATAAAGATGGTGTGCCACCTCCTGTGTAAATTGTTTTCAATGTCGTATAGAAATCTTTCTTAAGGTAAAGTTCTTGGTAGAGAGCATCAATGTATGTCTTTGCGACTGACTCATCATATGGCATAGAAAAGAAATCACAATATGTACATTTTTGAATGCAGAATGGAATGTGAATATAGAGTAAATTAGGCATGAACAGCGGACTCTGTTCCATGATTGCATGCTGAACTCTTATGTTTAGACACACCCCTTAATCCCCTCTTGATAGAGGGGAAAGAAGAAGTAGACTCCCCTCTATCAAGAGGGGCAGGGGGTGTGTCATTAAAAATATCCTGCCTATCCAATCAGATCTTATGTCCCTTCATTTTACTTTCAAAACTGCAAGAAATGCCTCCTGCGGCAGCTCGATCTTTCCCACCTGTTTCATCCTCTTTTTACCCTCTTTCTGTTTTTCGAGCAGCTTTCTCTTACGGGTTATATCACCGCCATAACACTTGGCAATGACATCCTTTCTGAGCGCTCTCACACTTTCCCTCGATATAATCTTATTGCCGATTGCAGCCTGTATTACAACCTCAAACATCTGTCTCTGAATAATCTCTCGCAGTTTTTCGGTCAGCTCTCGCCCTTTATAATATGCCTTGTCCTTATGAACTATCAAAGAAAGCGCATCAACAACTTCACCATTGATTAGTATATTGAGCTTAACAAGGTTTGATTCTCTGAATCCGATGAAATCATAGTCCATAGATGCATAACCCTTTGATAAAGACTTTAATCTGTCATAAAAGTCCCAGAGGATTTCATTTAAAGGCAGTTCATACTCAACCTTTATCCTGTCTTTTCCAATGAACGTGAAACTTTTCTGAAAACCTCTTTTTTCCTGACACAAGTCCAATATTGGACCGATAAAATCTTTAGGCATAAAAATAGTTGCAACAACAAAAGGCTCTTCTATCATCTCGTATTTTTCCGGCAGCAGTGCCGGATTTTCGATATATAAAATATCTCCACCTGTTTTTGTTACCCTGTAAACAACTGTTGGTGCCGTGCTTAAGAGTGACAAATCAAATTCCCGTTCAAGCCTTTCCTTTATGATCTCCATGTGAAGCAGTCCCAAAAAACCGCACCTGAATCCAGAGCCGAGGGCTAAAGATGTCTCTGGCTCATAATTGAAAGAAGAATCATTAAGTCTTAATTTATTCAGTGCATCCCTGAGATTTTCATATTGATGTGATTGAGTTGGATAAAGACCACAGAAGACCATCGGTTTTATATCTTTATATCCAGGGCATGGCTCTTGTGCAGGGTTATCAGCATCAGTTATCGTGTCACCTATTTTTGTATCAGTAACGCTTTTTATGCCTGATATTATGTAGCCTACTTCCCCTGAAGAAAGTTCGCTAATAGGCTCCATTTTAGGCGAAAAGATTCCAACCTGAGATACTTCATAGACACCTTCCGTTGCCATCAGTTTAATTTTTTTGCCAGCCATTACCTTTCCGTCAAATACCCTGACGAGAATGATAATACCCTGGTAATTATCAAACCATGAATCAAAGATTAAGGCCTTCAATGGCTTATTATCATCTCCTGCTGGGGATGGAATCTTTTTTACTATAGCATCAAGGATTTCCCTCGTGCCTATCCCTTCTTTTGCGCTCGCAAGTATGGCATCAGAGCAGTCAATCCCGATTGCATCTTCTATCTGTCTCTTTGTTTTTTCTGGATCAGCACTCGGGAGGTCTATCTTGTTTATAACAGGGATTATTTCAAGGTTATGCTCTAATGCAAGATAAGCATTTGCAAGTGTCTGCGCCTCAACACCCTGCGACGCATCAACCACAAGGAGTGCTCCATCGCATGAAGCAAGACTCCTTGAAACCTCATAAGAGAAGTCAACATGTCCTGGGGTGTCTATAAGATTAAGGATATAATTATTACCATCATCAGCCTTATATAAGAGCCTTACGGCGTGGGCCTTTATGGTAATACCTCTTTCTCTTTCAAGGTCCATTGAATCTAAAACCTGTTCGGTCATCTCCCTTGCACTCAGGGCACCTGTATATTCAAGAAGTCTGTCTGCAAGTGTAGACTTCCCATGGTCTATGTGGGCTATGATGGAAAAATTACGTATATTTTTTGCCATATTCAATCGAGGATTAATATCGAAGTCTTTTATTCTAACACAAACGAGTTAGAAACGTGGGGCAGGGCTTGGATCAAAGTGTTTGACCAAACATTTAATAATTGTTTAAAATCAACTATGCCGGAGTGGCGGAATTGGTAGACGCAAGGGACTTAAAATCCCTCGTTCCAAAAGAGCGTGCCGGTTCAAATCCGGCCTCCGGCACCAGACAATAACTCGTTCATTTATTCTTGCCTGCTTTTTTCAGAAAAGAAATTATCAATAAGGTTGCCACGATAATAATTAGACCCTTGCCCATTAATGCCATCGCACTGAATCCGATTTTTGTTATTGTTTTTCCGAAAACCAAAAGGAGAATGATCGCTCCTACTAACAAGGTAATTTTTTGATATTTATTCATGTCGAACTCTGTTCCAATGATCTGTCATGCTGAACTTGTTTCAGCATCTCTTTTTCCTTCTATCAAGAGGGGATTAAGAAGGATTATAATATTAAAAAGCGAAATGCTGATAGCCTTCTGGTACCAAAGGTCTCTCTCTCCCTGAATTATCAATAATAACCCTTTCTGATTTTGTAATCTCTCCGATACAAAATGCCTTTGTTTTTTTATTAGGAAGTGCGGTAAACAACAGCTCATAATCTTCTCCACCTGATAAGGCTAATTTTACAGGTGAAATGCCAAGATGCGAGGCAGCTTGTTTGAGTTCAGGAGATACAGGAATATTTTCGATATATATCCTTGCACCAACCTTACTTTCGTTACAGAGCCGCGTTAAATCAATCAGAAGGCCATCGCTTATATCTATCATCGAGGTTGCATCCTTGAGAAATCTCTTTGGATCTCTTGCCTCAGGCATAAGATGTCTCCTGAGCAACGGTTCAACTACCTTCCAGGATAATTTCTCCCCAAAGAGCTTAGAGCATTGAGCATAGAGCATAGGATCTTTACTCTTAGCTCTTAGCTCTTTGCCCTTTGCTGATAGCAGAGGGACGTGTCTTTTTATCTTCTTCAGCAATTCAAGGCCACAGGCTGAATCGCCGAGGTAGCCAGTTACATAGATTTTATCACCTATGTTTGCTCCAGAGCGTTTTATATGTTTTTTTACATATCCAATAAGTGTTGCTGATAATGATATGCCTATATTAGTAGCGGAAAGGTCACCCCCGATGAGGATAGTATCGTATAGAGTTAAAGCATCTTTAACCCCATCAAAAAACCTATTGATAAATTTCGTATTCGTATTTTTGTTTACAGCGATATTCAGTAGAAGATAGAAAGGCTTTCCACCCATTGCATAGATATCACTTACATTAACTGATATTAACTTAAAGCCAAGCTGGTATGGGGTTGTAAAATGAAGGTTAAAATGAACCCCTTCGACCATCATGTCAGTTGTCACAAGGAGGTTTTTTCCTAACGGCTTAACTACAGCAGCATCATCGCCTATACCGACGACAACATTTTTAGATTTCTTGTAAAAGCTTCTTCTTATCTGCTCCAAAAGGGATAGTTCGCCGATTTGAGAAAGCTTCATCAGTCAATCTTTTTTGACTTTCGGCTATTGGCTTTTTTCAGTGCAACCTTGAGTACATCATCCATTGTCTCGGCAAATGCAAACTCCATATCCTTTTTGATATATTTTGGAATATCCTCAAGGTCTTTCTTGTTCCTCTTTGGAATAATTATCTTTTTTATTCCCATCCTCTTTGCAGCAAGTGTTTTTTCCTTCAGCCCTCCGATTGGAAGCACCCTGCCTCTCAGTGTAACCTCTCCGGTCATTGCAATATTCTTATTGACAGGCCTTCCTGTAAGGGCTGATGCAATCGAAGTAGCGATTGTAATACCTGCTGAAGGCCCATCTTTTGGTGTCGCACCTGCAGGGACATGGATATGAAGGTCTATTTTAGAAAATATATCATCCTTTATGCCGAGTTTCTTTGATCTCGAACGCACATAACTCAAGGCAGCCTGGGCAGATTCCTTCATAACATCTCCAAGTTGTCCTGTCAGGGTAAGATGGCCCTTGCCTTTCATGGTTGTTGCCTCTACATATATGATATCTCCCCCTGCCTCAGTCCATGCAAGACCTGTAGATACGCCTACCTCATCTTGTTCCATCTCTTCTTCAGGCAGGTATTTAACTACGCCGAGGTATCTATGAAGATTTTGTGCGCCTATCACAAATGTTTTTTCTTTGCCCTCGACTATTTTTTTGGCCGCTTTCCTGCAAAGGTTTGCAATCTCCCTTTCGAGGTTTCTTACACCGGCTTCCCTTGTATACTGTGAGATTATATTAAAGAGTCCCGGGTCTGTGATCTTCAGTACCTTACTGTTAAGACCATGTTCAAACAGCTGTTTTGGTATCAGATAGTTTTTTGCAATCCCAAGCTTTTCTTCGGTTGTGTAGCCGGATAGATAGATTATCTCCATTCTGTCTCTAAGAGGGCTCGGTATAGTATCCACAAGGTTGCCTGTTGTAATAAACATAACCTTTGATAGGTCAAAAGGGACTGCAAGATAATGATCTGCAAATGAGTTATTCTGCTCCGGATCAAGAACCTCAAGAAGGGCTGAGGATGGGTCGCCCCTGAAGTCCATTCCTATCTTGTCAATTTCATCCAGCATAAACACAGGGTTGTTTGTCCCCGCTGTCTTTATGCCCTGTGTTATTCTTCCAGGAAGAGCGCCAACATAAGTTCTTCTATGTCCTCTTATCTCTGCCTCATCCCTGACTCCACCCAGTGACATACGGACAAATTCTCTTCCTAATGCCCGTGCTATAGACTTGCCAAGAGAGGTTTTTCCAACACCTGGAGGACCAATAAAACATAGGATAGGGCCCTTCATTTTTTCTTTTAACTTTCTGACACTAATATACTCTAAAATACGCTCTTTTACCTTCTCGAGGTCGTAGTGATCCTCATTAAGCACTTTTTCTGCAGCCTTTATATCGAGGTTATCTTTTGTAGATTTGGACCAGGGAAGCTCAACCATCCAATCAAGATATGTTCTAACAGTAGCTGATTCAGCGCTGTCAGGATGCATCTTTTCCAGGCGTTTGAGCTGCTTTTCAGCCTCTTCCATCACCTTTTCAGGCATTTTTGCTTCTTCGATCTTTTTCCTGAACTCTTTTATCTCTTCTGCCCTTTCATCAATGTCACCGAGTTCCTTTTGTATTGCCTTGAGCTGCTCTCTCAAAAAATACTCGCGTTGTGTCTTGCCTATTTCACCCCTGGCCTCAGATTGAATCTTCTGCTGGACTGTGAGAAGTTCAGTCTCTCTACTCAATATTTCGCTAACACGCTTTAGCCTCTGAATAGGGTCTATTATCTCCAGTACCTCCTGTGATAGTTCTGTTTTTAATCCAAGATTTGAGGCAACAAGGTCTGCAAGTCTTCCAGGGTCTTCAATATTTTCAACGACTCCCATTATATCAGGAAGTATTGCTTTTCCAAGAGAAACAACCTTGTCAATCTGTTCTTTTACAGTCCTAATCTGTGCTTCATCTTCAATGGTGAGCATTGTTGGTTTTTGGTCATTTATCTTTTCTATTTTGGCTTTTAAAAAAGGTTCGGTCTGAGAATAGGTCAAGGCCTTTGCCTTGGTCAGACCCTGCACAAGTATCTTCACCCTGCCGTCAGGAAGCTTGAGCGTCCTCATTATGATAGCAACAGTGCCTACTGAAAAGAGATCCTCAGGGATTGGATTTTCGATATTTAGATCCTTCTGAGTAACGAGGAGCACCATTCTATTTGCTTTGAGGGAATATTCTATAGCCTTTATTGACATCTCCCTTCCAACAAAAAGAGGAAGTATCATGTAAGGAAATACAACGATATCCCTCACAGGGAGCACAGGTAAGTTATCAGGTATCTCAACTTCCTTGTCAATCTTTTGTTCTACATCTACTACATCTACTACATCTGCCATCGTAACTCCTTATAGTTTTTCTAAATTTTAATTTTTTAATCTCGCTGCAACCTCAATAATGTACTTTTTAAGCTGTTCGGAAACCTGCGAGTTTTTCAATGAGAGGTCAATTGTTGCCTTAAGGTAGCCGATCTTATCACCTGCGTCATATCTTTTTCCAGTAAATAGATATCCATATATCGGGCGTTTTTTCAGCAAACCACAAAGTGCATCTGTCAGTTGTATCTCTCCTCCTTTGCCAGGGCCAATACCTTCGAGTATCTCAAAGATATCGGGGGTAAGGATATACCTGCCAATTATTGCCATGTCTGACGGTGCATCGGTTAATCGGGGTTTTTCTACAAGATTGTTTATCCTGTATACATTGCCTTTTTCCCTTATTCCTTCAATCACCCCATATTTGTTTATATCTGGTATAGGAACCTGTTGAAGAGCAAGGATAGGAGAGTTAAATTCCTTATAAAGATTGATCATATGCTGAAGCAAGACGGTATCGGGGTCAATGATATCATCACTCAAAAGAACTGCAAAAGGTTCGTCTTTTACAAATGGCTTTGCACAATGTATTGCATGACCAAGTCCAATGGCCGCCTTCTGCCTGATATATGCAAAGTTCAGGTGGTTCAGGCGACTAATCTCTTCAAGAAGCCTCTTTTTACCAGTCCTTTTCAGATTCTCTTCGAGTTCGAAAGCAGAATCAAAGTGATCTTCTATAGCCCGTTTGTATTTACCCGTGATAATTATAAATTCTTCTATCCCGCATGCACGTGCCTCTTCAATTGCATACTGGATCATCGGCTTGTCAACTATAGGCAGCATCTCCTTTGGAGATGCCTTTGTTGCAGGTAGAAACCTTGTCCCAAGCCCTCCTGCAGGAAGTATAGCCTTTCTAATCTTTTTTTCCATATTTACATAACTATTATAGAATAATTTACCTCAAATTACACAAAGATGTCATGAAAACGTTCTAATACCGTCATTGTAGGAAACTTTGCATAATTTCGGCTTAAATATTACATGAATATACTTGATAATTCAAGAAAAGGAGGGTCAACTGTTCCGCTTTTTCTCTTCCATATTCTCACCGTCCTAAGTCGAATCGGCCAATTCCGGCTGGATAGCGGGCAAGTATATCTTAAAGGTCGTTCCTCTACCCAACTTACTATCCACAATAATCCATCCTCCATGTGCATTTACTATGGAATATGCAATTGTGAGGCCGAGGCCTGTCCCCTTACCAACTTCCTTCGTGGTGAAAAAAGGATCAAATATGTTCTGGATGTTATTATCAGGAATGCCGCACCCTGTATCAGACACCGAAATACATACATACCTATCTGTCTTATCAGCATGTCTCGCAACACTGTATTTTTCAGTTTTGAATTCTAAGACACCCTTTCCATCCATAGCATCTGTTGCATTCAAGGTGAGGTTTATTAATACCTGTGTAAGCTGCCCCATGTCTGCCAGTATATCAGGGATATCATCTTGAAGATTTAGCCTTATTTCTATCCCGTCCTTAACCGCATGGTATAGAAGACCCATGGTTTCTTCTATAAGGGTATTAATATCGATTTTCTTGAATTCTGAGGGAATCTTCCTGCCAAAGATAAGAAGCTGCTTTACCAGTGCAGCACCCCTTTGGCAGAGTGTACTTATAGTCTGTAGTCTTTCATAAAAAGGCGAGTCTTTCGAGATATCCTCAAGAATCAGTTCTGAAAACCCTAATATACCTGTCAGGAGATTATTAAAATCGTGGGCTATTCCGCTTGCAAGCCTTCCTACGGATTCCATCTTCTGGGCCTGGAAAAGTAACTGCTGAAACTTTTGTCTCTCTGTCTCTGCCTTTTCCTTAGCCTTGCGCTCAGCCCATATCTCAATTGCCCTTGAAACCCTTGCAGAAAGGCCTACAATGTGTTTCTTAAGGATGTAATCAATTGCCCCCTCTCTAAGGCTGTCCACAGCTATCTGCTCATTACCCATGCCCGTTATAAAGATTATAGGAGCATCTATCTTCTTCTCCTGACATATATGGATCGCCTCAATCCCCGTCATGTCAGGGAGCACATAGTCAGCGAGGATGACATCCGCATCAAGGTCTGAAAGCTTCTCAAAAAACTCCTTTCTGTTTCTTGCCACTTCAAATGAGACGTCAAACCCGCCTTTTCTGAGCTCGTGGAGCTCAAGCTCTACATCATCAGGATTGTCCTCAAGAAGGAAGACCTTTAGTATTTTCTGTGTTGTGATCATGCTCTTACTGGTGGATGTTCATTAATCAAGAGCCAATAAAGCCCTATATGTTTAACAGTCTCAACAAACTGGTTAAAGTCAACCGGCTTTTTTATATAACTGTTAACCCCTAAGTCATAGCTCTCTACGACATCCCTCTCTTCCTTTGATGATGTGAGAACCACGACAGGGATGAGTTTGCGCCTTCTGTCTACCTTTATCCTCCTCAGGACATCTATTCCGTCTACCTTAGGTAGTTTAAGGTCGAGCAGTATAAGGCCAGGAAGAGGGTGAGATGAATTAGAATACTTCCCTGTATAGAAGAGATAATCGAGTGCCTCCTGTCCATCACGAACAATTTCAACAAGATTAACAATATTGTTTTTTTTGAGTGCATGAATAGTTAGTTCTACATCATCAGGGTTATCCTCTACTAAAAGAATATTTACATTTCCATTAATCATCTATATCCTCCTTTGGGCAATTTTATAAAAAATGTTGTGCCTTTTCCCGGTTCAGATTCAGCCCATACCTTTCCATGATGGCGGTCAATTATCCTTTTTACGATTGCAAGACCGATGCCGGTGCCTTCGTATTCTTCGGGAAGATGAAGCCTCTGAAAGACATGGAATATCTTATCATGATATTGCATGTCAAAACCTATACCATTATCCTTGACAAATGTTGTATCTTTCTCTTCATCAAATCCTATCTCGATCTCCGGCCTCTCCTTCCCCTGTGTAAACTTAATAGCATTCGAAATGAGATTAGAAAAAACTGTCTGCATCAGTATTAAATCACAATTCATTGCCGGTACTTCCCCTATCTTTATAGAAATACCCCTCGATGCAATTTCTTCTCTGAAATCCTTCAGTACAGTATTAATTATAGCACCAAACTCTACAGGCCTCAATTGAAGCTCAGTCCTCCCTGCCCTCGAAAGTGCGAGTATATCGTCTATCAGGATTGACATCCTGTTTATGCCATCACTTATCCTCTTCAGGTAATGTTTGCATCTATCATCAAGCTGTGCTGAATATTCATCAAGGAGTATTATTGAAAAGCCGGCAATTCCTCTGAGGGGTGCCCTCAGGTCGTGAGAGACAGAATAGGCAAATGCCTCAAGCTCTTTATTCGCCTGTTCTAATAAATGGGTCTTTTCATTCAGCATCGCGGTTCTTTCGGCTACCTTCAATTCCAATTCCTTGCTGAATGACGAGATTCTTTCATATAATTTTTCCAAATCATCAAGCATGGCATTTATGTGCTGGGAAACCATATCTATTGCATCATTCTTTTCCAATACCTCGGTTCTGATACTCAGGTTTCCCTCAGAGACCCTTGATAAGATCACTGAAAGACCTTTTACCCTTTCCTCAAGGTATCTTCTCTGTTCTTCTTCTCGGGCTGCTGCCTCTTCAATATATCTCAACCTTTCAGCATCTAAGACCGGTGTAATGTCCCGAAAGACCTCAAGACCAGCCAGTATTTTACCTGAGGCATCTCTTAGAGGACCAGCGCTTACCATTATCGGGATCTTCTTTCCTTCTCGATTCGTGATATTTACCCTTAGAGTCTTTACTACGTCTCCCTTTTCAAAACTCTGTTTTATAGGGCATGCGATGTCGCAGATATCTGAATTGAGCAGATTACTGCAGGTCATCTTTCCTTCTACTTCTTCCTTGGTATACCCCGTAATGTCCTCACATGCTTCATTTAGATGAGTAACTATCATTTCAGGATTGACTATAAACAAAGGATCAATAATAGCTGTCTTTAAACTGTTTGCATACTCTATCTGATCTTTAATACTCCTGACCATGTAGTTGAAGGTAGTGCCGAGGACTCCGATCTCGTCTTCTGTCTTTACATCCATGGAAACAGACATGTCTCCCTCAGCAAATCTCTTTGCCTTCTTAGCTAAACTCTCTACAGGATGCCTTACCAATTTAGTCAGCATGGTATAAATTAAGGCGATTATTGCAAATATGCCTAATATACTCATTAGTATAGTGCGGTTTCTGACAGAGGCAATAGCCGCATAAGTTTCTTCGGTATTCATCCTTATTACCATGCTGCCGAGAACCTTCATGGAAGAGCCATGGCAGTGATAACATTCCTCATGGTTCAGAATGGGATGGACATGGATAAGGTATCTTCCAGTTGGGGTCTCCTCTTCAAAAAAAGCCGGCTTGTGTTCCCCTGTTTTTAGTATATTGCTTAATGTCTGTAAGACATTTTTATTATAAATATGATTTGCTAAATTGGATTTTACTTTATCCTTGTGTGTGGCATAAATTATCTTTTGGTCAAAATCACAGATAAATACCTCCAATCCTTTCATTTCTTCTTTCACGTATGATAATTCTTTTTCTATAGACTCGCTGTCTCCTACTGACATGGGATACTTTATTGTGGTATAGATTGTGCTGGCGAGGCCATCAGCGAACCTTTCCATCTCTGTTAACATAATTCTGGCCTGATTGGAGGCGGTCATGTAAATTACAACAAGCATAACGACGGTTACACTCACTGTCAGTACTGTCAGAACTGTTCTACTTAATCTTTTTCTTATAAACTTAAACACTCTAATTTAAAAATTCTCTTAGCTTGCTAAAGGGGTTCCTTATATCATTCCCACGAAAGCAGGAATGACGAAAAACAAATTATAACATTATGTTTTAATACCCTGCGGTCTTGCCGCAAGATGATTTATTTAAAACTTTGTTCTTCTGATGGGAAGATACCTTTTTCTACTTCTTCTTTGTAGACCTTTATTGCATTTAATGCTTCATCTTTTAAGTTTACATATCTCTTGGCAAACTTTGGCAAAAACCTTTCAAATAAACCAATAACATCATGGAGGACAAGCACCTGCCCGTCACAATATGGACCTGCACCAATACCAATGGTCGGTATTGAAAGCTCCTCTGTAATCTTCTTAGCAAGCCCTATCGGTATAGCTTCAAGCAGCAAAGAGAATGCACCAGCGTCTTCAGCTATATGGGCTTCTTCTAATAGTTTTTTTGCAGATTCCTCAGTCTTGCCCTGGATCTTATATCCACCCATCCTGTGGATAGACTGGGGTGTAAGGCCTATGTGTGCCATAATAGGGATATCTGACTTTGTCATTGCCCTAATATGCGCGGCCACCTCTGCCCCGCCTTCTATCTTTACAGCAGAAGCGCCAGCGTCTTTTAAAAACCTCCCTGCATTTCTAATAGCATCTTCAATACTTGCCTGATAGGACATGAACGGGAGGTCTCCGATAACCATTGCATTTTTGACTGCCCTTGAAACAATATTTGTATGGTAAATCATTTCGTCCATTGTAACCGGAAGTGTATTTTCAAGACCCTGTACAACCATGCCTACAGAATCACCGACAATTATCGCATCAATACCTGCCTCATCAACTATTTTTGCAAACGGATAATCATAGGCAGTAAGCATGGTAATCTTTTTGTGCCCTGCTTTTTTCTTAAGAAAATCCTGAATCGTTATCTTGGACATTTTTAACCCTTAAATTTTAAAAATAGATTTTAACATAAAACATACTAAATGACCAAAGGAAACCTTATCCTGAATGTTGTCCTGTTATCGCTGCTATCAACAGAAATACTTCCCCCATGTGAGACAACTATCTTATGCACTATTGCGAGTCCAAGACCTGTGCCATTTTCTTTTGTCGTAAAAAATGGTAGAAAGATTTTATCCATTACGTTCTCTGCAATGCCGTGGCCTGTATCAGATATCGCTACATCTAGAAAATCCCCTTTAGAAGAGGTCTTTATCGTAAGTTCCCCTCCTTGAGGCATGGCTTCGACAGCATTCTCTATAAGGTTTGTAAATGCCTGCCTCAAGAATACCTCATCACCTTTTATAACAGGCAGTCCCTTAATATCGAGGTAGAGGTTAATATCACCTCGTTCACCTGTGACTGCAGCAACACAGTTTTCTATGATCGTCTTCAGATCAATATCAGAGATATTGAGTTCAGCAGGTTTTGCAAAAGAAAGGACGTCAGATATAATCCTGTCCATGACAACGATCTCCTTTGAGATAGTATCCACAGTAGGTGTTAAAGAGCTATCTACCTTTTTTGATAGGAGTTTTGTATAACCTGCAATTACTCCCAGTGGATTCCTTAACTCATGTGCAATCCCTGCTGATATCTCACCGAGGCTCGAAAGCCTTTTCCTTAATTCCATCTGAGACTCGAACGCCTTAAGATGTGTAAGGTCTGTAAAAATAAGTATCTGGCCTATTGTCCTGCCCCCACTGTCTTTTAAAGGAGAGAGTGTAAGTCCCAACCATACTTTCTTTCCTGATGGTGTTATATAACTTATTTCTCCTCTCTTGATGACCTTTCTATTATTTAGAAGGTCTGTTATGGGTTTGTTCAGCACCTCTGAATGATGTCTTCCAACAATCATTTCTCCTTTAATTTCGAGTATCTTCTCAGCAGCAAGATTTACCTTCATAATTCTCATCCCTTCATCAAAACTCATTACCCCGCTCGGGACACTCTGCAGAATGTTTTCATTGTAACCTTCAATTGCTATCGCCCTGTCTTCTGCCTTCTGCCGCAGAACTTCAAGTTCTCTTTCCTTATCTTTAAGCTTCGATACAAGCTCATGAAATGTGTCTACTATAAAACTGACTTGTGATACATCCTCTCGCTCTAATCTCTTCTTTCCGCTATTAAACCTTATAAATGTTCTGAGGAGATATAAAAAAACTGCGACTACAATGAGCAATATAACCGAATATAAAAATATTATCTCTGCCTTCATCTAACTATCTGCCCACTATATACCAGTAAAATATTTCCTGACCAAAAAAAAGTGTTATAAATGCACCAAGAGCAAGATAAGGACCAAATGGAATCTTTGAGCCCCATTCTCTTCCCTTAAGTACCATCAACAGGACACCAATAATTGCGCCTGAAAGACTTCCGAGGAAGGTTGTAAGAATTACCCCTTTCCAGCCGAGAAATCCTCCAATCATGGTCATCAGTTTGATATCTCCGTCTCCCATTGCCTCTTTTTTAAGAATACGATATCCTGCTTCTGCAACCAGATAGTAGAATCCAAAACCGATAAATGCTCCTATCAGGGAGGATTTTATTCCAAGGGATGAATGCCGCATAAAAGGATCAAGTAATAAAAAGCTACCGAATATTATTCCTGTAGGGATGCCAGGCAGTGTTATTCTGTCTGGAATTATCTGAGAGTCCAGATCTATAAATGTCACAACAATAAGGGCTGAACAAAAAATAAAATACACAGGGGTATGCCACTCAAAACCAAATCTCCATACGACCAGAAAATATGATATTGCATTCAGGAACTCGACCAATGGATATCTAAAGGATATCCGTGCCTTGCATGCCCTGCATCTGCCACCAAGAAGTATATAGCTTATTATCGGAATATTATCCCAGGGTTTGATAGGAATGTTACAGGAAGGACACCTTGAAGAAGGCATGATTATTGATATGTTCCTGGGTATCCTGTATATGCAGACATTAAGGAATGAACCAACAATAGAGCCGAATACGAAAACAACGATATATAAAATTATGCTATGCATAATTTAAATTGTACTGCTTATCTCTGAAGCCTTCTTTTTTGTTATTTCTATCTCAGCATCAATTTTCTCTATCTCGGTAATGGATTCCATTATAACCCTGTCTTTTAAGATGTATCTGTCAGGGTGTTCTTTCAACTTATAAACACGCTGGCCGATTGTTTTCATCAGTTCATCCCTTTTCCTTTCCAACTGCCCTGACTGGTAAAGCAGTTTCATCACTAAGTACTCTATCTTGAATCTTTCTGAAAGCAGTGATGAGAACCACTTTATTTTTTCTATTCCGCTATCAAAGTTATTTTTTAACCTTTTCCACATATTCCTCCCTCAACCTGTCTTGAACAGTTCAATCTTCCCTTCCCAGAATGTCTCAAGGGATTTCCTCAATAAAGGAAATCCCTTCAAATCAGGATCTCTATCTATGATGCTGAATGCCTCTCTTCTTGCTTTACTAAGGAGCATTCCATCCCTGATGATGTTTGCTATCCTGAGGTCTGGCATGCCGGATTGACGCGTTCCAAAGAATTCTCCCGGCCCTCTTATATTCAGGTCTTCCTCAGCTATCCTGAAACCATCATTGCTCTTTACCATTATATCAAGTCTTCTCTTAGCTTCTTCCCTATAGGGTTCATATGCTAATAGTATACAATAGGATTGATACGATCCCCTACCAATCCTTCCCCTGAGCTGATGTAGCTGGGAAAGCCCAAATCTCTCAGCATGTATTATAAGCATAAGCGTTGCATTCGGCACATCTACACCTACCTCTATTACGGTTGTCGTAACCAGTATGTCTATTTCTCCCTGTTTAAAAGATGCCATTATCTCTTCTCTTTCCTGCGCCTTCATCCTGCCATGAAGTAACATGACCTTAAATTCAGGGAAGAACTTCTCTAAGGCATTTTTACCTATTATCGCCGACCTGAGATCAGTTTTCTCTGACTCTTCTATTATCGGATAAACAACATAGACCTGTCTTCCTTTTTTTACCTCTTCTTTGATAATCCTGTATATGTAGTCCTTCTGTTTTGAATTAAACAAAAGAGTTGTTACAGGTCTTCTTTCAGGCGGAAGTTCATCAATAACAGAGTAATCGAGATCACCATATAATGTAAGCGCGAGTGTCCTTGGTATCGGGGTTGCTGTCATGACAAGGACATCAGGGTTATTTGCCTTTCTCCTGAGAAGGGCCCTTTGCATTACACCGAACCTATGTTGTTCATCTATAACCACGAGACCGAGGTTTTTAAATACCACCCCTTCCTGGATAAGTGCATGGGTTCCAACAACCATATCAATCTCTCCTGAGGCAATCTTGTTTAGAGGTCTATCTTTCATGCTGCCTGTCAAAAGACATAGCTTCAAACCCAGGTCTTCTATCATCCTGTATATATTAATATAGTGCTGTTCAGCTAATATTTCCGTTGGTGCCATCAGGGCTGATTGATATCTACATTCGGCTGCGGTCAGCATAGCCATTAAGGCAACAATAGTCTTTCCACAACCAACGTCACCTTCTATGAGCCTGTTCATGGGGTAAGGCCTTTTCATGTCTCTGATTATATCGTTAAATACATTTTCCTGCGCCCTCGTTAACCTGAATGGAAGTACCTCCATAAGTCTTTTCAGGAAGGTACCTCCAGGATTAAATGCAATCCCTTTTTTAAGTATGCTCCCCCTCTTCATTACAGCGAGCCCGAGTTCGAGCATAAAGAGCTCATCAAACGCAAGTCTTTTGTGAAAATCACTCACTCCCCTGTTAAGAAGTTCCACATCAACATAAGAATCAGGAAAGTGAATCTGTGAAAGGCTTTGAGAGAGATCCGGCAATGCGGTTCTATTAATGATTTCCGCAGGTATTGTATCGCTTACATCTTTAATACATGTGGTTAGAATATTGAACATTATTGACCGAATCTGTCTTACACTTAAGCCGCTTGTTACCCTGTATACAGGCACAACCCTGTTTGTATGGATTAACGGATCACCATCATCACTCACAATTTCATATTCAGGGTTATCCATCTCAAATCCAATCCCCCGGTAAGGATTCCTTTTGACAGAACCGCAAAGCAATACCTCATGCCCTACCTTGAAATTCTTTTTCATGAAAGGCTGGTTAAACCATTTACCCTTTAAAAGACCACTTCCGTCATTAATTGTGAGTTCGAATATCTTCAGATTTCTTCCCGGTAGTCTTATCACTTCAGCAGAAATAACCTTTCCGAATACAGTTTCTGTATTACCGTACCTCAGATCACTTATCTTTCTGATATTACTTCTGTCTTCGTATCTGTATGGCAGGTAGTACAAGGCATCTTTAACTGTTTTGATACCGAGACGAGTCAAGAGGCTGGCCCTTTTAGGCCCTACACCTTTTATATACTGGATCTGAAAATCTGAAAGGTTTTTAACCATCAACAGAAGGGGGAGAGAAAGTCCTGTCTGCTTCTTCCATTTTTATCTTAGAATATTCAGTTTCGCTTAATATATCTATATCCCAGCCTGTGAGCTTCATTGCAAGCCTGACATTCTGACCTTTTTTGCCTATAGCAAGCGAGAGTTGCTGGTCATTTACAACTACCATGGCTGTCTTAGCTTCCTCATTTATCCCTATTCTGTCAACCGCAGCAGGGCTTAACGCCCTTGCAATAAGCTGCCTGGGATCATCAGTCCATGGTATGATATCTATCCTCTCTCCCCTGAGTTCACGCACTATTGATTGTACCCTTGTACCTTTCATTCCCACGCATGCACCTACTGGGTCAATAGAAGGATTCTTCGAGTACACTGCCAGTTTTGTCCTTTCTCCAGGCTCCCTGACTATATCTTTGATTATGACAAGCCCTTCATTAATCTCCGGGACCTCCATCTTAAATAAAGCTGCAACGAATAGCGGGTTGGTCCTCGTAACCACAATCGCCGGCCCCTTTGGTGTTATCCTCACATCTTCTATAAATGCCCTGACAGTATCGCCTCGCTTCAAGTTTTCATTAGGAAGGGTTTCCTTTATTGGCAGCATGGCCTCTGTCTTACCGAGGTTAAGAAAATATACCCCCTTTTCTTTTCTCATGACTATCCCGCTTACAATCTGCCCTACCTTGTCCTTAAATTCACTGTAAATCACATCTCTTTCTGCTTCCCTCACCCTCTGAAAGATAACTTGTTTTGCTGTCTGGGCAGCAATCCTGCTAAATCCATGCAAATCTAAAGGTACATTGACTGTATCTCCATCCAGCATCTCAGGAAAAATCTTTCTGGCATCATCAATAGAGATTTCTTCGTCTTTATCGGAAACCTTTGAGACAATCTTTTTAGTTTCAAAGACAGATATGTCGCATGTCTTTGGATCTATTCTGAGATCTATGTTAGTCCTACCACCAAATTTTTTCCTTGTGGCAGAAAGCAAGGCAGACCTTAAGGTTTCAATCAATATATCTCTTGATATACCTTTTTCTCTGCTTATCTGGTCTACTACATAGCAGAGTTCTTTTGACATTTAAACTCTACCTCCAGTCTTGCTTTTGATATTCTATCAAATGGTATATCTATCTTACGTTCATTTACTAAGAGTTTTACAAAATCATTGCTGACTTCTAATATGCGGCCTATAAAAAATTTCTGGTTCTCTATTTTCTCTACTGTAACTATGCGGGTAAGCTTACCTGTATTTTTCTCAAAATCCTTTATGCCCTTCAGCGGTCTGTCAAGGCCCGGAGAAGAAATCTCCAGCGTGTATGACCCTGGAAACGGGTTTTCAACATCTAAGACAGCCCCAAGGCTTTTGCTGAACCTCTCACAGTCATTTAGAGTAACCCCCTCTTCTTTATCAATAATAACCCTGAGCAATAACTTACCCTTTCCTAATAACTCAATGTCAAATATTTCAACACCCTGCTTATCAGCAACCTGTTTTGCAAAGTTTAAAACCTTTTGCTTTATATCATTCATAATTCAATCCTGTATTCAAGGTGTAGCCGCAACCTTTAGGTTGCGTGGTTTTCTGTATGTATCTTTTACGATTCATAAACGCAGGCTAAAGCCTGTGGCTACAAAGAATCGTAAAAACCCTATAAAACAAAAGAGTGGGTAAACCCACTCTTCGCATTGAAAATCATATAGAATTATTCATTATAATATCAGTTTTTAGTATGAAAAGCAAATTCAGGGATGGGTGGTACCCATCCCTGAAAATCTAATAAACTACTTACCTGCTGGTGGGGCTGGTGCAGGTGCTGGTGCTGGTGCCTCTGGTGCTGGGGCTGGTGCTGTTGCCGGTGCAGGAGCCGGTGCCTCTGGCTTTGGTGTTTCAGCTGGCTTGCAGCCCACACTAAAAGCCGCAAGTAACAATAATGATAAGACTAACGCTAAAAACCTCTTCATTAATTTTCACCTCCTTCCAAGAATACTTAATAAATATCTTAAAAAGATATTATAACACAAAAATCTTTGTCAACCTTAAATTTCAAGGAAATTTTATAACTGTGTGCTATAAAAATCAAGATGTTTCTGACAATAATTTATTCAAAAGAGATTTACATCACTATTACCTGCTGAAAATTAGTTAAGTTAAGGTATAATATTTATCTTAAGATGCCTCGAATTTTTTTAAAGTCCATCAAAAAAACTCTTTACCTGAAAATAAAATTTATGTTATTATGGTGATATTTACCTTTACCCTGGAGTCCTGATGGGTAAGGGAAGGAAGGAGTCTTCAGGAAATGTTAATAATAGGGGAGAAGCTAAGCATAATAGCCAAGAGGGTAAGAGAGGCTATGATGAAAAAAGACAAAGGACCTATACAGGATATCGCAACTTCTCAATGGAAAGCAGAAGCAGGGATGATAGATGCGAATATAGGTCCGGCTGAAGACGGTGGTGGGGAATTAATGCAGTGGATGGTCACTACTATACAGGAGGTTGTCCCCCTTCCTTTGTGTCTTGACACAACAAATTATAATGCAATAGAGGCTGGCCTCAAGGTACACAATAACCAGTGGGGAAGACCCCTGATAAATTCTACATCAAATGATCCCGAGAGGTTTGCAATGCTTGAACTTGCAGCAAAATATAATGCTCAGATAATCGGTCTTACAGTCGGTAAGGGCGGACTCCCGGCAGATGCCGAGGAAAGGGCTGCCATCGCAGCAGAGATTATGGCAAGGGCTGCGGAATATGGAGTTCCGCTTGAGGACTTATATCTCGACCCCCTTGTCCTGCAGATTGCAACTTCACAGGATCATGCATTAAAGGTTATAAAAGCAATAAAGATGTTTCAGGAGCTGAATGATCCGCCTATGAAGACAGTAGTGGGACTTAGTAATGTTTCGAATGGATGTCCCAAACAATTGAGACCCATATTAAACAATTATTTTCTTTCTCTATTAATATACGAAGGTCTTACTGCTGCCATAGCAGATCCGCATGAGATAACGCCAACAGTTAAGACTATAGATGTAATACTGGGCAAGACACTTTATGCCCATTCGTATCTGGAAATGTGAAAAAGAGCTAAGAGCTAAGAGCTAAGGCAAAAAACTCCATGCTCTTTGCTATTCGCTCTATGCTAATTGCTCTTTGCTCTTTGCTAAAGAGGAGGTTGAAACGGCTTTTGCCCCACCAAAAGATACTTATTCAGGTAAGGTTTACTCAGTAAATATCGGCACTGCCTCAGGAGAAGTTACCTTTGGAGGTGAGAATATACTTCCATTCCATACCTTTGAAGGTGTAGCGCCGAACAGACCTCTTATTGCATTTGAGATACAGGATGTTCCCCCAACTGACTGGCCAGAAAATGTACAAAAACCGTATAAGGATGTTTCGAATGACCCTGTATCATGGGCAAAATTTTGTCAGGATACTTTAAAGGCCAGGGCCATAGCGCTCAGGCTCATAGGCACGCACCCTGATAGGGAGAATCGTTCGCCTGAGGATGCAGCAAAGACTGTCAGGGATGTTCTTTCTGCAATAAGCATTCCGTTGATTATACTCGGAAGTAACCATGCTGAGAAGGATGCCTCTGTTTTAATTGCTGCTGCAGAGGCTGCAAAAGACAGGAACTGTATTATAGGTAAGGCACAGGAGGCGAATTATAAGACGATTGCTGCTGCTGCAATGGCTAACAAACACAAATTGATTGCTATGTCTGAGCTTGATATAAATCTTTCGAAACAGTTGAACATCCTTATCACACAGATGGGGTTTGACAAAGAGAGATTAATTACAGACCCGATGTGTTCGGCCCTCGGGTACGGTCTTGAATATACCTATTCGGTTATGGAGAGGATAAGGCTTGCTGCCCTTACACAGAATGATATAACCATGCAGCCACCAATGTTGGGTGACATAGGGATGTATGTCTGGAAGGTAAAAGAGGCGCAGGCTAGCGAAGCAGATTTACCTCAGTGGGGTTCTTTAGAAGAGAGAGGAATAGCATGGGAGGCTGTTACAGCAACAGCATTAATTATAGCTGGTGTTGAACTTCTTATAATGCGTCACCCCAAGGCTGTTGAAGCAGTAGAAAAGGTGATTGAAGAACTTGTTTAATGATAAATTCTAAATTCGAAATACTAAATTCTAAACAAATTCAAGATCCAGATGTTTAAAACTGACAACCATACTGTCATTCTGAGCGGTAGCGAAGAATCTCTTCTTATGTCAGACCCTTCGCCTTTGGCTCAGGGTGACACTAAAGTGTCATTTTGGGTATTTGATATTGTTTAGTATTTCGTGCTTAGGATTTTGAGAATTTCTCTTGGAGGGTTGGGATGGCTTTAACTGGCGTTGAAATATTTAAACTCCTACCAAAAACAAATTGTAAGAAGTGCGGGTTCCTTACATGTCTTGCCTTTGCAATGAAACTTGCCCAGAGGCAGGCCTCCTTAGATTTATGCCCTGATGTCTCTGAAGAAGCAAAACAGAAACTCGGTGAGGCATCTGCTCCTCCTGTAAGACCGATTATATTCGGTGCAGGTGATAGGTCGGTTAAGATGGGCGAGGAGACAGTGCTTTTCAGACATGATAAAAGGTTTGTTAACCCGTCTGTTTTTGCACTTGAAATAAAAGATACATTTTCAGAAGCTGATATAAATAGTAAGATTGAGGAAGTTCTTAACTCAGAAATAGACAGGGTAGGTCAAAAACTGAGGATTGATGCAGTAGCTATTATAAATGAATCTAATGACGTAAGAAGGTTTGAGGCTGCTTCAAAGATTATTGCAATAAAAGCACCTGACATCCCTGTAATTATCTGTACAGCCAATCCTCAGGCTGCTGAGGCAGCGGTAAAACTATTTACAGATAAGAAGCCAATCATATATGGAGTAAATTCAGAAAATACAGAGGCAATGGTCAATATCGCAAAGACATATAAAGCAACTCTCGGTGTGGCGGCAAAATCACTTGATGAACTATCTGTCCTTACAGAAAAAGTCAAAGCAGCCGGTGTTGCTGATATAGTAATAGATTCGGGTGCAAGGAATGCAAAGGAAATCATAGAGCATAATACATTAGTCAGAAGGGCAGCTATAAGGAAGAATTTCAAACCCCTCGGTTATCCTGTCATAACCTTTGCACAGCGTGAAGATAGCCTTGTCGAGGTGCTTATAACAGTAATTGGGGTTGCAAAATACTCTTCAATAATTGTCCTGAGCAGTATTGAGAAGTGGAAGAACCTTGCCTTATTTACTTTGAGGCAGAATCTCTATACAGACCCACAGGTTCCGATGCAGGTTGAGCAGAAGGTTTATAAGTTTGGTGAACCAAAATCTAATTCGCCATTGCTTATTACAACGAATTTTTCTCTTACTTATTTTATAGTCTCGGGAGAGGTTGAAAACAGTAAGGTCCCGAGTTATCTTGCTGTTATGGATTGTGAAGGTCTTTCGGTACTTACAGCATGGGCAGCAGGGAAGTTTACAGCGGCAAGGATCGCACAGTTCATAAAGGAAAGCGGGATAGAAAATGATATAAACGATAGGGAGCTTGTTATCCCTGGCTATGTGGCGATACTAAGCGGCGCAATAGAGGATAAACTTGAAGGCTGGAAAGTGACTGTTGGCCCGCGAGAGGCTAATGCAATACCAGCATTCTTAAAATCTAGGATGGCAAGCAAAAAATAGTGAATATTTTATTAGGAGGTCAGGATGTCTAAGTTAATAGCCTCAGCTGCTATAAAAGGTGCACATACGCTTGTTAAAAAGGCTGAGGATATGCTCCAGAAGGTTATCGTTGAAAAAGGTGAAGACTTCGCTTTTGAATTTCCTGACACAGTTTTTTATCTTCCGATGATTTATGCAATGACAGCCTTCCCAGTTAAAACACTTGGGGATATGAGGGTTGCGCTGGGTATGGCAAAGGAACTGCTTCATGAAGAGCCGGAAGAGCATTTATGGAAGCCGTATCTCGGCGAGGCGCTGGACTCAGGGATGGCAACACTCTTTGCTGAAGAGATAATTCTCGCATTAAAGTATATCAACGGTCTTGAACCAGCAAAAGACACTGAGACAGGCTATGTTTATAATGGATTCATCACCGATACTATCCAGAGGAATCTGGGCATCCAGCTCGTTGACGGCACGATGCCAGGCTTTGCAGTCATTATAGGCGCGGCTCCGAATGACGAAACAGCGGTAAATATCGTCAGGAAACTTCAGGGAAAGAATATTCTCACATTCCTCTCAGGACATGTAAACGGTAACAGCGTTACAAAACAGCTCCTGAGAAAAGGTGTTGAATTAGGATGGGACACAAGAATCGTCCCTCTCGGGCCCGATACCGAGCACGCACTTTATGCAGCAGACTGGGCAATAAGGGCGTCCCTGATATACGGAGGCAAAAAACCCGGCGATTACAAAGAACATCTCAAATACCAGAAAGACAGGGTCTTTGCATTTGCAGTGGTTCTTGGTGAACTTGATGACATAATATGGACTACAGGCGCAGGAGCAATTAACATGGGATTCCCGGCAATATGCGACACTGACGTGCCGGTGATACATCCGACAGGTGTATGTATTTATGAAGAGGTAGAGAAAGAGCTTGACCACAACAAGATCGTGCAGAAGGCAATAGAGGTTAGAGGTTTGAAGATTATCGTTGAGAAACCACCTATCCCTGTTGCATATGGCCCGGCATTTGAGGGTGAAAGAATAAGGAAAGAAGATATGTTCTTAGAGTTTGGCGGTACTCGTACACCTTCATTCGAATGGGTAAGAATGAGGGGAATGGAGGATATAGAGGACGGTAAGGTTGTAGTTGTTGGAAATAATTGGCAGGAGAGATATGAAAAGGGTGGTGAGATGCCACTCGGAATAGTTGTTGATGTTGCAGGTAGAAAAATGCAGAAAGATTTCGAGCCGGTTATAGAAAGAAAGATTCATTCTAATATCAATGAGGCTCAGGGTGTATGGCATATGGGTCAGAGGGATATAAACTGGATGAGAATAAGTCATAATGCTAAGAAGGAAGGATTTACCCTTGAGCATCTCGGAATAATCAATGCTACTATGACCCACCACAGATTCAGGGCAATTGTGGATAAGGTTCAGGTAACGATTTATACAGATGGGTCGGATGTATTAAGACTTATGGAAGAGGCAAGAAGTGTTTACAAAGAGCGTGACCAGAGGCTCGGCGGACTCGTAGATGAGGCAGTTGATATATTCTATTCGTGTCTCCTCTGTCAATCTTTTGCACCAAGCCATGTATGCGTAATAAGCCCTGAAAGGCTTGGTCTCTGCGGGGCATATAGCTGGCTTGATTGTAAGGCTGCATTCGAGATAGACCCAACAGGTGGGAATCAGCCAATAATAAAGGGAGAGCTTCTGGATGAAAGATATGGCAGATATACTGGCATTGACGAATATCTGAAGAAGGCATCAGGGGGTGCGGTCGAGACGCTTAACCTTTATACCATAATGGAAAATCCCATGACCTCATGTGGTTGTTTTGAATGCATTATTGCGATAATTCCAGAGGCAAACGGTGTGATGATAGTTCAGCGTGGTCATACAGAAATGACACCTGTAGGGATGAAATTTTCGACATTGGCAGGTAGTGTTGGCGGAGGCACACAGAATCCTGGGTTTATGGGAATTGGAAGGAACTTTATAGTCAGTAAAAAGTTTCTCCATGGTGACGGGGGAATTAAAAGGATAGTCTGGATGACAAAGAATTTGAAAGAAAGTCTTAAAGAAGCATTTGAGAAAAGGGCTGAAGAGGAAGGTGTCCCTGATCTTCTTGATAAGATAGCTGATGAGACAGTGGCCGAAGACTCAGAAAAATTACTCGAGTTTCTCACAAGTGTAGGACATCCAGCACTTGAGATGGAACCTATGTTATGAGACAGTCATTAGTTACACCCCTCACCCTAACCCTCTTCCGCAAGGGGAGAGGGGACTTATTTTATTATCCCCTCCCTTGACGGGAGGGGATAGAGGGGAGGGTGAACTACTGATGACTAATGACTTGATATGGAGGATATATGGAGAAAAAAATAGTAAAGAGTGCGAATGAAGCTGCTGAACAGATTATAGAGTGGGGTGAATCCCACGGTATAGAGACATGCTTTGACAGGGCACAGAGACTTAAACCATGCCCTATCGGCGCTGCCGGTGCATGCTGTAAGACATGTCACATGGGACCCTGTAGGTTTGTTGGAAAGAATGCCGAAGAGGAGGCAAGAGGGGTATGTGGCGCTACGCTGCCTACAGTTGCTTCAAGAAATCTGCTTAGAATGGCAATAGCAGGATCAGCAGCACATACGGACCATGCGAGAGATATGGCCTTTATCCTGCTTGCTGTTGCCAATGGGGAGACAAGTGATTTTAGAATAACCGATGTGAGAAAGCTTTATAAGGTTGCAGGAATCCTTGATATAGAGTTTGGAAATGGAATGGCTGTCAATGATGTTGCAAGAGATGTCGCGCTGAGATTAATTAAAGATTTCGGAAGGCAGAAGGGAGAGTTAAATTATATTAAAAGAGCTCCCAATAAGACTCAGGAAAGATGGAAAAAGTGGGGTATTACTCCAAGAGGAATTGACAGGGAAATAACAGAGGCAATGCATCGCACTCACATGGGTGTTGACCATGCCCCTGATAACCTTCTTTTAAGCGCCCTCAGGGTTTCCCTCGCTGATGGCTGGGGAGGTTCTATGATCTCAACTGATATTACAGATATTCTTTTTGGTACTCCTCGACCAGTAAAGGCAGAGGCGGGTTTTGGGATATTTAAAGAAGATGAGGTCAATATTGTTGTGCATGGACATGAACCCTCACTTGCAGAAATGATTGTGGATGTAGTAAATGAACCTGAGATGATTGCATATGCAAAATCAAAGGGTGCAAAGGGAATAAATCTTGGTGGCATGTGCTGTACTGCAAATGAGGTATTAATGAGGCACGGGATCCCAACAGCAGGTGGATTTACAAATCAGGAGTTAGCGATCATGACAGGACTCATTGATGCAATAACAGTTGATGTCCAGTGTATAATGCCTGCATTAGTAGAACTTTCAAGGAAATTTCATACAAAGGTAATTACCACATCTTATAAGGCAAAAATACCGGGTGCTGTTCATATTGAATATGACGAGCACAGGGCGAAGGAAATCGCAAGGGAGATAGTAAAGTTTGCTATAGATAACTATCCTAATAGAAAGGCAGAAGGGATACATATAAATCAGAAATTTCCGGTTATAGCAGGTTTTTCACATGAATATATTGAATATATGCAGGGAGGTAGATGGAGGGCATCCTTCAGGCCATTGAATGATGCAATTATGGCAGGTAGGATTCGTGGAGTTGTTGGTCTTGCAGGTTGTGACAATCCACGGGTTCCTTCACAAGGGCTTCATCGCTTTCTTGCAGTTGAGCTAATCAAGAATGATGTGCTTATACTATCAACAGGGTGTGGATCTCATGCATGTGGGACCGCGGGATATCTTATACCAGAGATGGCATTGGAAAATGCCGGTCCAGGATTAAGAGAGGTATGCGAGGCAATAGGGGTTCCTCCTATCCTTCACCTTGGCTCATGTGTAGATAATTCAAGAATTTTAACGATTGTCTCTGCAATGGCAGCAGAAGGCGGCCTCTCTGATGAGATTGGGGGTATGCCTGTTGTAGGTATTGCCCCTGAATGGATGTCAGAGAAGGCGATTTCTATCGGGTGTTATCTCGCTGCATCAGGCGTCCCTGTGATATTTGGCGGTGAATCACCAGTGAGTGCAAGTGAGGAAGTAACTAAGATAATGACAGAGGTATGGTTTGAAAGATTCAAGGGTGCGTTACATTTTGAGCCTGACCCTGAAAAAATACTGAGCCTTACTCTTGAATATATAGATAGGGCCAGGGAAGCACTTAAACTTAGAAAATATGAACCCGGCAAGTTTGGCGCTGAAAGGGTTCTTCTGGATATGGCTGCAAGGCGTGAACTTGAAAAGGCAGCTAAGCCGCATATAGGAATATATTAGTGTAGCCGCACCCTTTAGGGTGCGTTTATTATAGCAGGCTACATTTTTGGAGGTTAAATGATAATAGAAGAGATTGAAATTGATGAACAAATAGGAGAGGTTGGTAGAATACTTAGTAAGCAGGAAAGGAAGAGAGGATTACTGATACATGTTCTCCAACAGATTCAGGAGAATGATGGTTATTTGCAGGAAGAAGTTTTAAGGAGGCTTTCTAAAAACCTCAATATTTCGCTTGCTGAGATTTATAGTGTTGCAAGTTTTTACAAAATGTTCCACTTCAAACCCAGAGGCAGAAAAATTGTAAGGGTTTGTCTTGGCACGGCCTGTTACGTAAGAGGATCAAAAAAGATTTTAACAACACTTGAAGAAGAGTTTGGTATAAAGAACGGAGAAACAACCGAAGACCTTGCTATGACTTTAGAGACAGTAGGATGTATAGGTTGTTGTGGACTTGCGCCTGTTACTATGATTAATGAGGAAATTATAGGTGAAATCGGAACAAAAAAAATAGAAGGAATAGTTAACGCGATAAAAGAAGAATAATAAAAAGGAAATTATGAAAAGATTTAATAGTGTTAACGACCTAATTTCCTATAGAAAACTACTTCTTACAGAAGGATTATTAATCCCGGGGAAGAACAGGATTAAAGTTTGCTGTGGTACAGCGTGTGGTGCATCAGGTTCTCACAAGGTTGTAAGGGCATTAGAGGATTACCCTAAAAGCGATTTAGATATTGAACTCATAAAGACAGGGTGTCAGGGTCTTTGTCAAAAAGGTCCTGTTATGAAGGTCGAACCATATGATTATTTCTATCAGAAAGTCAGTCCTGATAAAGCATCAGAGATACTCTCCACATATATAACAGGACTCCCTGCACGAGACCTTCTTTATAGAGAATCATTCATCAATCCTCCGATTGAGAAGATGGAGGGGGTGCCTTTTTATAAGAAGCAGTTAAGAGTTGTACTTAGAAATAATGGAAGGATAGATCCCTGTAATATATCCCACCATATTGCTGTTGGTGGGTATTTAGCAATTGAGAAGATATTTTCCTCAATGACTCCAGAGCAAGTTCTTGATGAGGTAAAAAAGGCAAATATCAGGGGTCGAGGTGGTGCAGGATTTCCAGCTGGCATAAAATGGGGATTCGCTAAAAAGTCTCCTGTTTCAAATAAGATGGTAATAGCCAACGGTGATGAAGGTGACCCTGGCGCTTTTATGGACAGGTCAGTTATGGAGGGTGACCCTTTCAGCTTGCTTGAGGGGATGCTTATATGTGCCTATGTAATTTGCGCACATTACGGGTTTATTTATGTCCGTCATGAGTATCCACTTGCTGTTAAGAATCTGGGTATAGCAATTAAGAAGGCAGAGGAAATTGGACTCTTGGGTAAAAATATCCTCGGGACAGGGTTTGATTTTACAGTTCACATAAGGGAAGGCGCTGGAGCTTTTGTATGTGGCGAGGAGACAGCACTCATGGCATCAGTCGAGGGAGAAAGGGGATTTCCAAGACCAAAACCTCCATTTCCTGCTGAGAGTGGTCTATGGAATAGCCCTACGATTATTAACAATGTTGAGACACTTGTAAATATTCCTTATATTATAGAAAAGGGAGCAGATTGGTTTCTGAGTATGGGGACACAAAATTCACCAGGGACGAAGGTCTTTGCCCTTACAGGAAAGGTTGTTGACACAGGGCTTGTTGAGGTACCTATGGGAATAACCCTCAGGGAGATTATCTTCGATATTGGTGGAGGAATTATAAATAATAAAAAGTTTAAGGCAGTACAGACAGGAGGGCCTTCAGGTGGATGCATTCCCGAGCAATATCTTGATCTGCCTGTAGATTATGATTCTCTTGCAAAGGTTGGTTCGATAATGGGTTCAGGCGGAATGGTAGTGATGGATGAGGATAACTGCATGGTAGATATTGCTAAGTTTTTCCTCTCCTTTACACAGTCTGAGTCATGCGGGAAATGTCCGCCATGCCGAATTGGGACATATCAGATGCTCCAAATCCTTGAAAAAATAACGTCTGGTAATGGTGAGCCTGGAGATATAGAGAAACTTGAGAAGCTCGGGAAACTTGTAAAGACAGGCTCTCTTTGTGGCCTTGGCCTGACTGCACCAAATCCAGTGCTAACAACAATTAAATATTTCCGTGAAGAATACGAAGAGCACATACATGATAAATACTGCAGGGCAAAGGTTTGTAGCGGTCTTGGCATGTTTATCATAGAACAAAGTGAATGTATCCTTTGTGGTCTATGCAAGCAGGCATGTGCCTTTGATGCAGTTAAGGAGACGAGAAGGAGATTCTTTATTGACCAGGATTACTGCACAAGGTGTAAGGCTTGCTACCTTGCATGTCCCACAGGTGCTGTGAAGATAAAGAAGAAAAGACATGTAAGGCTTGAAGAGGTATTCGGGATACCACCTGAAAGCATAGAAATCATGGAAAGGAGATGTAGAATGACATTAAGAGATATCTTAAAATCAAAACCGCCTATGATCGTGACTATTCAAAAAAATCGCACTATTAGAGATGCAGTATATACCATGAGCGAGAAGAATGTCAGCGGGATTTTTGTGGTTGATGAAAATAATAAATTGGCAAGTATATTTACGGAAAGGGATATTGTGCGATGTGTTTTTAATAATATATCTCTCGATGAGACTATCGAGAATATAATGAGACGTGATATTACAACATTTGATCCCTCGACAGAAATAAGTTCAGCAATAACGGTCGCTTCAAGAAAGAAGATCAGACATATACCTGTTGTGGAAGGAGATAACATTGTGGGAATGATTACTTTTAGGGATTTAGTTTCATATCTGCTTCCAGAAATCTGCTATATGTCAGAAGCACTTTATTGAAGTAATAATGAAATGATAATATTAGGTAACTATGAAAAGACTCGATAGTATTGATGACCTTATTGTCCTCCGTAACCTTCTATTAAAAGAAGGGGTATTAGCCCCTGGTAAAAAAAGGATAAAGGTTTGTTGTGGGCTTCCCTGTAGCACCTTGGGTTCCCATGAAGTTACAAAGGAATTAGAGAATGAAATCTCTAAGAACAGTCTGGATATCGAAGTGATAAAAACAGGATGCCAGGGTCTTTGCCAGAGAGGACCCCTTATAAAGACCGAACCATATAATTATTTCTATCAGAAAGTCAGTCCAGAAAAAGTAGGAGAGATTATATCTAAGACCTTTTTAGCAGGACGACCTGTAAGAGAGTGTCTTTTCAGAGATTCTTTTCTTGAGCCACCCAAAGAAGTAACTGAAGAGATTCCTTTTTATAAGAAGCAGCTGAAGGTTGCACTCAGGAATACTGGTTGTATAGACCCGCATAGTATATCTCACTATATTGTAACCGGCGGGTATATGGCTATTGAAAAGATATTTTCCTCCATGAGCCCAGAACAAGTACTTGAGGAGGTAACAAAGGCTAACCTCAGGGGCCGGGGTGGTGCAGGGTTCCCCGCAGGGAAAAAGTGGAAACATACCAAAAGTTCTCGTTGTGACATAAAATTTGTGATAGCCAATGGTGATGAAGGTGACCCTGGCGCTTTTATGGACAGGTCTGTCATGGAAGGTGATCCTCACAGCCTGCTCGAGGGAATGCTTATATGTGCTTATGCAATTAGTGCACATTATGGGATTATTTATGTCCGTCACGAGTACCCTCTTGCCATTAAGAATTTGGGAATAGCTATTAATCAAGCGCAGGAGCTTGGGCTTATAGGTAAAAATATCCTCGGGACAGGATTTGATTTTACAGTTCACATAAGGGAAGGCGCGGGTGCCTTTGTGTGCGGTGAATCTACTGCTCTTATTGCATCGGTAGAAGGAGAAAGGGGTATGCCGCGACCAAGACCTCCGCGACTTTCTGAAATTGGAGGAGGGGTTTGGGGATATCCAACTAATTTGAATAATGTAGAGACTTATGCTTGTATGCCTCAAATAATCGAGAAGGGAGCCGATTGGTTCCTGAATATAGGAACAGAAAATTCACCTGGTACAAAAGTATTTTCTCTTGCAGGAAAGGTTAAAAATACAGGGCTTATTGAAGTGCCTATGGGGATAACCCTGAGGGAGATCATATTCGATATTGGGGGAGGAATATTAAATAATAAGAAATTCAAGGCAGTGCAGACAGGAGGGCCTTCGGGCGGGTGTATCCCTGAGCAATATCTTGATCTGCCTGTAGATTATGATTCTCTTGCAAAGGTTGGCTCAATAATGGGTTCAGGTGGAATGGTCGTAATGGATGAGGACAACTGTATGGTAGATGTTGCTAAGTTTTTCCTCTCCTTTACACAGGCTGAGTCATGCGGGAAATGTCCTCCATGCAGGATAGGTACATACCAGATGCTCCAAATCCTCGAAAAGATAACATTAGGCAATGGAGAGGAAGGAGATATAGGAAAACTTGAAAGGTTTGGGAAACTTGTAAAGGCAGGTTCCCTCTGTGGTCTTGGCCAGAATGCACCAAACCCTGTTCTTACGACCATCAAATATTTCCGTGAAGAATACGAAGAGCATATAAGAGATAAATATTGCAGGGCAAAGGTCTGCACCGGACTCGGATTACTCTCAATAAACACTGAAATCTGCTACCAGTGTATGCGCTGCATGGATACATGTCCATTTGAGGCAATAAAAGAATCCAGGGAAGGTGGATTTTATATAGACCAGGTGCTCTGCCAGAGATGTAAGGCATGCTATATGGCATGTCCCTTAGGCGCTATAGAGATTAAAGAACAGCCTTTACCTATAATAGATACAGAGCTATGCTATCTCTGCGGCCGCTGTAAAGATGTATGCAGGATTAATGCAATAAAGGAAACTTCAACCGGATTCATGATAGATCGCTTTGTATGTAGGAAGTGCGGTGATTGTTACAATATATGCCCTATGGGAGCTGTGAGGTTTGAGAAAAGAACCCACCCCCCTGTGTCCCCCCTTAGTAAGGGGGGAATTAAAGAGGGGTGCCCTTAGAAATATTTGGAGGAAAAATGAGCGAAGAGAGTTTAATCGAGGAAAAGGAGAAAAAACTCGAGGACATAAGGAAAGAGGCTGAGGAAAAGGCATGTCTTGTTCAAAGGGCTCTATATTATGTTGAGGAATTCCTTGCAGGGCCTATGTGTGGCAGGTGCTATCCCTGTTCACTCGGAACTTATGAAGCAAGGATCAGGTTAATCAGGATCAGCCAACATTTGGAAAATGTCAACGAGTCAGATATCAAGGCTCTTAAAAGAATCGGTTCAAAGATGATGGAGGGTTCATTTTGTAAAAAGGGAAAAGATACAGGTAAGTTTATTATCGAGACACTTACAAGTTCAGAGGAGGAGATCAATCAGCATCTTTCAGGTATCTGTCCAAAAAAGGAATGTATCAACCTTATTGAATATGTGATAAATCCTGAATTGTGTATCATGTGTGGAAAATGTTTAGAGACATGTAAATATGATGCAATAATAGGTGAAAAAAGAGAGCCCTATCTTTCTGGATACCTTCCTTTTGAGATAAGGCAGAAGAGGTGTACAAGGTGCGGAGAATGTATTAAAGTTTGCCCTGCAGAGGCGATTGAGGTTATAACGACGAAAATAGAGGAATTAGTTAGCAGCAAATAATTTCATAATAAAATAGAGGAGGTCTGAATGGAAAAATTGATTAAACTTCAAATAGACGGCAGAGAGGTTCAAGTACCTGAAGGGATGAACATTATTGATGCAGCAGAACTTGCAGAGATTCATATACCTAATCTCTGTTATCTCAAAGGGATGAAGGGGATCGGTGCTTGCAGGCTCTGTCTTGTGGAGATAGAAGGGATGAAGGCACCTGTAATAGCATGCAATACAAAGGCTAAGGATGGTATGGTTGTTAATACAAAAACTGATAAGGTTCAAGAGATCAGGAAATTTGTCGTAGACCTTATCCTTTCAATGCACCCACTCGATTGTATGACATGTACAAAGGCAGGGGTATGCAACCTTCAGAAATATGCCTATGACTTTGAACTTAAGGAATCGAGCTTTACAAGAAAAAGGATGGGCTATCCAACTGATGAAGCAAATCCATTTATAAAGAGAGATCCCGAATATTGTATACTGTGCGGCAGGTGTGTCAGGGTATGCAAAGAACAGGGGACGAATGTACTCGCGTTCATGGGAAGAGGTGTCGGAGCAAAAGTTATCACTGCAAATGACAAGCCACTTCAGGAATCGGAGTGCACATTCTGTGGAAGCTGTCTTGATGCGTGTCCAGTAAATGCCCTCCTTGAGGCAGACAGATGGCGTAAAGGCAGGGAGTGGGAGTATGAAAGAATCAATTCTGTTTGTCTTTTGTGCGGCAATGGCTGCGACATCATAGTAAGCACTAAAGATGGCAGTGTGCAGAAGATTAGCGCAGGGGCACCGAAGGGCTCTGCGGAAAGATATATTTGTGCCTATGGCAGATTTGGTTTTGACTCTATTGAGGCAGAGACGCGCCTTACATCTCCCATGAAAAGGGTAAACAGTGAACTCAAAGAGACTACATGGGAAGACGCCCTCAGTATAGTTGCTGATAAATTAAAAAAAGCTGGCAAGGGAGCAGGCTTTATAAGCATTGCTGGCATAGAAAATGAAGATGCGATAACCCTGAAAAAGCTTGCTAAAGATGTTGTTAAGACAAAGAATTTCGACACAACTATGAGTCTCTATGCAGAGAGTGATTCTCTAAAAAACTCTCAAACAGCAGACATCAATAAGGCAGACCTTATTGTACTTGTCGGTCTAAATCCTTCCCAGTGGGAAAGGATTTTACCTGCACTTGATGCCTCTGTAAGAAGAAGGGTTGACAGAGGGGCAAAGCTTGTTGTCATAAATTCCTCTGATACAAAAATCGGAGAGGCAGCAACAATAAATATTATAGGAAACGAGACATCCATTCTGAAACGTATTGCAAAGGCTTTAATAGGAAAGGGACTGAAAGCAGATAAAAAGTTAGAGGCTTCTGTCAAAGACGTAGAACTATCAGAGGAGATCGAAAAGGCAGCAACATTTATTGCTGAGGCAAAGGAGCCGGTACTATTGAGTTCTCCTTCACTTTTTGATGCATCAGCCAATATTGCGCTGATGAAAGGAAAGATCATTACTGTTGGCCTTGAAAGCAATGCGCATGGTGTTGCCCTGATGGGGTTGACGACAGAGGGGAAAACTTATAAGGAAATGGTCTCTGATGGGATGAAAGTCCTTTATGCTGTCGGTGAAGTTCCTTTAAACAAAAGACCGGATACGGATTTCCTCATAGTGCAGAACTCACATCTTACAGAACTTGCTAAACAGGCGGATGTTGTACTGCCTTCAGCGACTTTCCTTGAATCTGCTGGTACAATAATAGATTATATGGGAAGACTGAAATATCTTCCAAAGGTAATAGAACCTCAGGGAGAATCAAAAAGCCACAGAGATATTTTTATCCATCTTGCAAAGATTATGGGAGCCACAATTAAAAGACCTGCAGAGGCCGAGGTTAAAAAGGCGTCAAAGGTGGAGACCAAACTTATATTCAGCCCGTTTACTAAAAAAGAAGGGCTTGATATATCGCCAAATGAGATAATCGAATCTGTCAATGCCTCTGTTATTAATGGTTCAAGACTTTTGTGGCTTAAAGAGGCTGAAAAGGCAGTGGCTGTGTAACCCGTTCATCCAAATCTGCATAGACCAGATATATTTTTCTCTTCCGCCGATTGGCTGTTTTTAATTCCTGTTCAGCTAAAGTGAAGAAACCACGCCGATTGTAAAGACCGATGAGTCATAGACCATCAAGGAAGGGGAAGATATAAGTAGATAAGGGTTTATATGGGTTGATTATTGATTAACAAGTCCGTATTGTCAAGGAATTTTTACCTTATTGCCTTGAGCAGTTCTTTTTCTTTTCTCTCCATTTTATTCTTTCGATACCTGCTTTTTTCGTGGTCATAATCAATGAGATGAAGGAGGCCGTGGATTAGGAGTTTTTTAAGTTCTTCATTAAAGGTATGTCCGTACTCTGATGCCTGTCTTTTAGCCTGATGAAGATTTATGATTATATCACCCAAAACAAATTGCTGAGAGCTGAGAGCTGAGAGCTGAGAGCTATATTCAATTTGAGGGAATGAAAGCACATCCGTGGTTCTGTCCACGCCCCTGTACTGACGGTTCAGTATCCTCATTCTCCTATCATTTACAAAAAGGATACTGAGTTCAGCCTTGTGGAGGCCGAGCAGGCGGAGTGCCTTCCTTAGAAGACTTTTTATTCTCTGCTGATTTACCTTTAAGAGTCTTTGGCAGTTCTTTATATAGACCTTCATCTGTAAAATCAAATCCCGGATAATCTATCCTTCTATGAAATATGTTTGTTAGTACATGAGAGAAACGCTTCTTTATCTCATAGATATCTTTCAGCGTAAGCTCGCATTCATCGAGCTGACCTTCAAGGAATATATGGTTTATTATCCTGTCAACCAATGATGTAATTCTTG